>JAESGW010000117.1_pt1 | contig 186474 bp, 174 predicted proteins | sample 9269791 | NCBI WGS metagenome assembly JAESGW01 (sample SAMN16773120, study PRJNA677053) | algae metagenome | isolation source: Aphanocapsa lilacina HA4352-LM1 and co-occurring heterotrophs from near cave... | place: USA: Maniniholo cave, near Haena, Kauai, HI | collected 2009-07-28
TCTCCCGCGGCTCAAACCAAGGGTAGGACGGTCCCGTCCATCCGGTCCCGGCCGGTCGCCACCGACCGGGACCGCCTACTCTGTACAGAGTCGGCTGCAATCAACATGCAAGGGTAGTGCAGCTAGGGCCGACAGGTCCGTAGCGAAACTAGGGTGAGGGGTTCAGCTTCTCAACGAGCGCTCGCTGCACCGCTTCACCCCTCAACCGGCCTTCGGCCACCTTCTCCCCTGAGGGGAGAAGGGTAACTGCCAACTGCTCAGCTCAATCGCGAAGCGCTCCACCCGGCAACCATTCCGGAAACTCCGCCTTGAGCCGCGCCCGATAGGCCTCGTACACTCCCTGCCCCACCGTCTCGTACGGCGGCAGCAGCCGCAGCGGGAAATCCGGTTCGCTGAGTTTCAGGATGGTCTTGTCGTAGGCGCCGTCGATGAAACTGCCGTCGGCGCTGTCAAGCAGGGCGTGCAGGACGCCGCAGAGTTCGCGGTAGAGCGTGGCAAAGGTCGACCAGTCACCGTTGGCGCCGGCATTGAGATACTCGAAGGCGCGCGTTGGGTTGCTCGACGAGATCGAGGTCAACAGCCCGCATTCGCCCAAGGGCGCGGCGATGTAATAGCCCTGTTCGGTGAGGAAGTGGCGCAGTTGCGGCGCGTGGCGCATCAGGCCGGAAATCAGGAACGGATCGCCGCCGCCATATTTGGTGGCGACGAGATTGGGGTGGGCTTCGGCGAGCTCGGCATAGAGCCGCGGCGACACCAGGCGACCCGAACGCATCAGGTTGTAGTGGAGGAACTTTGCCTCCGGGAAACCGCCGCAGAGCTCGGCGAACACCCGGCGCAGTTCGGTATCGGTGACCACCGACCAGTTGGGCAGCGAAATCTGGAAGGTGTCGATACCGAGGCCGCGGCAATACGCGATCCGCTCCAGCATGGTGGCGAGCGACTGGCTGACGATGCCGACCATCGGCACGGCGCCGCCGGCCTCGCGCATGGTCTCGGCGAAGCTCGCCGCGACGCGGCGGAACATGCCGTCGCTGACCGCATAGCCCTCGCCGGCAGTGCCGAAAATGTAGAGGTCGGGCAACCCCGCGGCGACCAGGGTGCGGATGGTGCGGCGGAACAGCGGCTCGTCGAGCGTGCCGTCGTCGCGCCAGGGCAGGCAGACGGTGCCGAGCACGGTGCGCGGGTAGCGGCTCATGACGCGAAATCGATCTCTACGCGATCGACCTCGACATAGCCCTGGGCGATGCTCGAGGGCCAGATCGGATAGTCGCGCCCGGCCCGCAGCCGGTGCGGATCGCCGCCGATCTCACCCATGGCCCTGGGCTTTACCGGGAACATGATGATGTGGATGTTGACGTTCACGTTCGAGAGGATGTCGAGCAGCGGCTTTTCGCCATAGGTGTCGGTGCGATCGTGGCGCGAGCCGATGCTGGTCCACTGGCGCGCGTCCGGCACGGCAGTGACGGTGGTTTCGGTCCAGTCGCGGTTCACCGCAAAAGTCTCTCCGGTCAGCACCCAGCCCGAGGTGATGCCGTCCTGCGAACCCTGGATCAGCAGCGACAGTTTCGTGCCGGCGGCTTCCAGTTCGCCTCGGGTGCGGAGGGTAATTTTGGCGTTGGTGAAATCGGTGGGGAATTTGCCGCCGGTGAAGCGGTTGGGGCCCGAGACCTCGCGCACCGACTCGCCCGAGGGGCCATGGGTGACCAGGCACATCAGCAGTTGCAGGTAACCGCCGCCGGGCGGCGCGTGGTTGTAGTCGACCCACCAGAGGCCCTGGCAGCGCACCACGCCATTGGTGATCGGCAGCGCGGCGGGCGGCGCGAAGTTGTCGACCACGCGCATCCAACCGCCCGGCCCGTCATCGAAATCCTCAACGTAAGACGTCACGACAGGCCCTCGCCTCTTGCCCATGATATTAGCTTATCATTATAACATTCGGAGGAGTGTCAAGGGCATATAGAAGCGGGGGAATTTTCTATGCGCGATCTCGATCCGACCGACCTGGACCGGCAGATCTGGGAGGACGAGCTCGCCGATTTCGTCCCTGACAAAGTGTTCGACGTGCATACCCATATCTATCGCTGGGCCTTCGATCTCGACCCGAACCGGCTCAGCGGACCGTTTGCCGGCAGCATCGGCGCGTATTTTCCCGAGGTCACCTGGGAGCTGGCCGACGAGGTCGATGCCACGCTGTTCCCTGGCCGGCAGATCGAGCGGTTGTCGTTCCCGTTCCCCTTCCCCAACCCCTGCGACTTTACCGGTTCCAACACCTATGTGGCGGCGGAGGTGGCGAAAGGCGGCGGCAGCTCACGCGGGCTGATGCTGGTGCATCCGGGGATGAGCGCCGCAGAGGTGGAAGCCGAGATCCGGCGCACCGGGCTGATCGGGCTGAAACCCTATCGCTTCTACGCCGCCGATCCGGTGCAGTGCCGCATCACCGATATGCTGCCCGAGCAGCAGATCGCGGTAGCCGACCGGCTCGGGCTGATCATCATGATGCACCTGGGCAAGCGCGACGCCATCGCCGACCCCGAGAACATCGAGGACATGGTGCGGCTCAGCGAAAAATATCCCGGCGCCAAATGGGTGCTGGCGCATTGCGCCCGCAGCTACTCGGCCTGGGCGATCGAGAAGGCGGCTTCGCGGCTCAGGGGGTTGCCCAACGTCTGGTACGACACCTCGACGGTGTGCGATTCCGATGCGCTCGACGCGCTCTATACTGGGGTCGGGGTGGAGCGGGTGATGTATGGCTCGGACGACATGATCGGGCCGATGCGCGGCAAGTACATCACCTATGGCCGCGCCTGGGCCTACCTGTCGCCGACCAACCATTCGATGGGGTTGAGCCATTGCGACGGGCGGATGACCTACATCCGCTACGAGCAGTTGCGCGCCATGAAGCGCGGGGCGCGGCAGATCGGGCTGAGTGCCGGGCAGCGGGAGGCGCTGTTTTATGGGACGGCGCGGGAGTTGGTGGATTCGGTGGGGGTCTGAGGCATAGGAGGTGCAGTCGGCTGCCCTCTCCCGCTTGCGGGGGAGGGGGGGACCGCGCGAAAGCGTGGTGGGAGGGGGGTGCCCCACGCTCAAATGGCGGGTTGACGCCCCCGCGCTTTCAGTCGGGTAATTGCCCCCCGCAACATCGTGCGCGGCTGGGGCCGGGGCCAGAGTTTGGGGCTCCCCCCTCCCACCAGCCTTTCGGCTGGTCCCCCCTCCCCCGCAAGCGGGAGAGGGCGCGCCGACTGAGCGTTACGCGCTTGGTCGCACCAGATCATTCGACTCGATATTGTGCGCCCCCAGCCGCGTCACATCGGTCTCGCCCATCAAGCCCAGCGCGCTGTCGGCTTCCCGGCGGATGATGTCGATCACGCGGGTGACGCCGGCTTCGCCGGCAACACCGAGGCCGTAGAGCATCGGCCGGCCGATGAAGACGGCGCGGGCGCCGAGCGCCACGGCTTTCAGCATGTCGTGGCCGGAGCGGATGCCGCTGTCGAGGTAGATCTCGCACTGGCCGCCAACCGCATCGACGATGCGCGGCAAGACGCGGATGGTGGACGGAGCGCCGTCGAGCTGGCGGCCGCCATGGTTGGAGACGACGATGGCGTCGGCACCATGCGCCACCGCTTCGCGGGCGTCATCGGCGTGGAGGATGCCCTTGACCACCAGCGAACCGCCGAAGCGGCGCTTGATCCAGACCAGATCCTGCCAGTTGAGCGTCAGGTCGTCCTGCTGCGACATCCATTGCGCCAGTTCGGCGACACTGTTGGCGCCGGGAACGTGGCCGGAAAAATTGCCGAAGCTGCGGCGCGGGGTGCCGAGCATGGCGAACGACCAGGCCGGCTTCAGCGCCAGCTCGGCGACGAATTTCGGGGTGAACTTCAGGGGCACGGTGAGCCCGTTGCGGACGTCCTTGTGGCGCTGGCCATAGTGCTGGCAATCCATGGTGACGACGAGGGCGGCGCAGTTGGCGGCACGGGCGCGATCGATCAGCCGCTCGGTGAAGGCGCGGTCCTTCCGCACGTAGAGCTGGAACCAGAACGGCCGGCTGGTGGCGGCCGCAACATCCTCGATCGAGCAGATCGAGACGGTCGAAAGGGTATAGGGGATGCCGGCCTTTTCGGCGGCGCGGGCGGCTTTGATCTCGCCGTCGGCCACCTGCATGCCGGCGGCGCCGGTGGGAGCCAGGCCGAGCGGCAGCGATACCGGCTGGCCCAGCATGGTGGTCGCAAGGCTGCGCACCGAGATGTCGCGGCCGACGCGCTGCTCGAGCCGGATGCGGGAGAAATCGGAGCTGTTCTCGCGGTAGCTCTGCTCCGTGTAGGCGCCGGAATCGGCATACTGGAAGAACATCCTGGGGACGCGGCGCTCGGCCACCCGCTTGAAGTCGTCGACGGTCAGCAACCGATCGAGACGCATGTTTGTCAGTCTCCGGAAACGAACCAGCGCATGTCGTAGCGATGGGTGCTGCGATCGAAGGCGAGGGTATGCGGATCGCAGCGCCAGCGCTCGACCTGGCCATCGGTGCGGGCTACCAGCCAGCAGAAATCCCAGCCGCCACTTTCGTAGCGCAGCGGAATGGCCGGCTTGATCCGCACCGCCGGGTGGGTGCCGGTGATGAAGAGTTTTTTCTCGGTGTAGTAGTAGCAGGAACCACAGTGGATGAAGGCTTCGTGCTCGGGCGCACTCTCGCCCGGCGGCACGAGGCCGACGCCGAACTTGCTGATCGCCACCTTGACCGGCGCGCCGCGGAGGAAGGCGTCGTTCAGTGCCTCGACCGAACCAGAGGTCGGCCTGCCGGTATGGTCGTGCGCCAACACTTCGCGCCAGCGGTCGTTGACCATGAAGCGGTAGCTGTCGAAATCGTAGACGAAGTTGCTCGACGGCGCGTTGGTGCCGGCGTCGAAATTGTCGAACTGGTGGTAGCGCGGCATGTCGGCCATGTCGTCGAGCGGCGACGGACCACGTTTGCCGGTCGGCGGCTGCCCATCGAGATAGGGCCGGGCGATCGCCTGAGTGCCGTCCTGGTTGTAGAGAAAGAACGACATCGAGGGCCGCGGCCCAAAACCCTCGGGCAGCTCGACCGGCATGCGCAGCGTCATGATGCCGGCGGCCCAGCGGTCATCGAGCAGCCAGGTCTGGCGAAACTCGGCAACCTCTTCGATCAGCTCGTTGCTGCTGGATTTGGTATCGATGTGCTCGTTGTGGCGGAACGAGGTGCCGATGCGCAGATCCGCGCCGCGCCGAATGGCATCCACCAGCTCGGTGGTGCTGCCGGAGCGGATCGAGCGGTCGGAGTTGAGAGTGAGGACGGTGCGGAGAGTCATCAGAAGGCCCCCTCGCCCGCGCGCCGGCTTCTCCCAGATCCTCCCCCGCGGGGCGGGGGAGGGGGACCGCCGAAGGCGGTGGAGGGGGGAACACGAGTCAACGGTGAGTCTGGCCGCCCCCTCCACCAGCTTCGCTGGTCCCCCTCCCCCGCCACGCGGGGGAGGATAACGGAGAGGCCGGTATGCATTGCCTCAAAGCGCATCGAGGAACGCCACGCCGGTCAGCATCCGCTCATCGCGCAGCCCGCGGAACTCGGCCTTGAGCTTGTCGTCGGCCGCCTGGTCGATGAAGCCGCCGAGCGGTTTCCGGACATAGCCGGCATCGCACCCCATCCAGGCCATGGCGCGCTTGATCGAGGGGATGCCGCCGCGGCCGAGCGAGAAGAAGATCACGGCGTTGCCGATCTCCTGCAGGCGCTTGGCCTCGGCGAGATTGCCGGCGGCCACTGCGTCGCGCAGCGCGATCCAGATCTCGGGCATCGAATTGTAGAACGAGCCGATAATGCCGTCGGCGCCGAAGCTCAGGCCCGACATCGCCATCTCGTCGGCGCCGGAATAGACGATGAAGTCCTGCCCGATCTCCTGCTTGATGCGGATGATGTCGTGATGCGTCGAGGCGGTGTACTTCACCCCGGCGACGCCATCGATCGACGAGAGCCGCTTGATCATGTCGAAGCCGAGCGCCGCCATCGGCACGTTGTAGGCGATCATCGGCAGCCTGGTCGACTTGGTGATGTCGGCGTAGTAGCCGTGGATCTGGTCGGCGGAAAAGCCCCAGTAGATCGGCGGCACCGAGGAGATGGCGTCGACGCCGGCCCGCTCGGCATGCTGCGCCAGGTCGATCGAATGGAAGGTGCTGATGGCGCCGATATGGGCGATCACCGGCACGCGGCCGCGGTTCTCTTCCATCGTCACTTCGACGACGCGTTTGCGCTCCTCGGGCGACATCAGGAAGGATTCGCCGGTCGAGCCGGTGATGTAGAGGCCCTCGACCTTACGCTCGATGAGGAAGTTGACGACAGCGCGCAGGCGCTTTTCGTCGAGCTTCTCCTGCTCGTCGAACGGGGTCACCATCGCCGGAAGGACGCCGGTGATGGACGTTAGGTCGAAGGCGGGCATTTGGGGCTCCGTTGGGGGCTGGCGCCGGGCGATCAGGCCGCGGCTTCTTGAGCGTCGATGAGGTGGCAGGCGGCGTAGTGATCGTCACGGCCGTCGATGGCGTAGCGCTTCAGCGGCGGCACCGTGGTCTTGCAGATATCCTGGCGGAAACGGCAGCGCGGGTGGAACGGGCAGCCGGACGGCGGGTTGACCGGGCTCGGGACGTCGCCCTCGAGCACGACGCGATTGCTCTTCCGATCGAGGTCGGCGACCGGAATGGCCGAGAGCAAGGCCTGGGTATAGGGGTGGAGCTTTCGCGCAAACAGGTCTTCGGAGCGGCAAAGCTCGACGATTTTGCCCAGATACATCACCGCGACGCGGTCGCAGATGAACTCGGTGACGCTGAGGTCGTGGGTGATGAACACATAGGTGAGGTTGCGCTCGCGCTTCAGCCGCATCAGCAGTTCCAGCACCTGGGCGCGGATCGAGACGTCGAGCGCGCTCACTGCCTCGTCGCAGACGATCAGCTCCGGATCGACGCTGAGGGCGCGGGCGATGCCGATGCGCTGGCGCTGGCCACCGGAAAACTCGTGCGGGTAGCGATCCATGTATTCGCGCCGCATGTTCACCGCTTCGAGCAGGTCGCCGATGATCTTGCGGCGTTCTTCGCGGCTCTTCACCCCGTACTTGGTCAGCGGATCTTCGAGCGAGCCGAAGATGGTGAAGGCGGGGTTGAGCGAGGAATGCGGATCCTGGAAGACGATCTGCAGGCGCTTGCGGTAGGCGTGGAGCTCCTTGTCGCTGAGCTTGGTGAGATCGGCGCTCGCCTCGGCGCCCGAGTAAGTGATCTCGCCTTCGGTGGCGCGGACCAGCTGCAGGATGGTCTTGCCGAGCGTGGTCTTGCCGCAGCCGCTCTCGCCGACGAGACCGAGCACTTCGCCGCGATAGATGTCGAGGTCGACGCCATCGACCGCCTTCACCTGCGCCACGGTGCGGCGCAGCACGCCGGCCTTGACCGGGAAATGCGCCTTGACGCCCTTGAGGCTGAGGATGACTTCCGGCGCGGGCGGGCCCGACACGGCTTCAGCTTCTGACGCCATCGGCGAACTCCTCGTGGCGCACGCACCTGACGCGATGCGTGGGGGACAGGTGGGTTTCGGCCGGCAGGGCAAGCTCGCAGGCATCGAGCTTGTAGGCGCAGCGATCGGCGAACTGGCAGCCTTTGGGCCGGTTGAACGGATCGGGGGTGGAGCCCGGGATGGCGCGGATATCCTGGTTCTTGCCGCGCCCGAGCACGGGCACGGAATCGAGCAGGGCGCGGGTATAGGGGTGGCTGGGCCGGCGTAGCACCTCATCGACCGTGCCGGCCTCGACGATATTGCCCATGTACATCACGGCGACATCGTCAGCGAGTTCGGCCACCACGCCCATGTCGTGGGTGATCAGCATGATGGCGGTGCCGTGCTCGCGCTTCAGCGTCGCCATCAGCTCGAAGATCTGCGCCTGGATGGTGACATCGAGCGCCGTGGTCGGCTCGTCGGCGATGAGGATTTTCGGGTTGCAGGCCATGGCCATGGCGATCATGGCGCGCTGGCGCATGCCACCCGAGAACTGATGCGGGAACTGCTCGACCCGCCGCTCGGGCGCCGGAATGCCCATCGAGCGCAGCAGGTCGATGGCCTTGTCCCAGAGCTGCCGGCCGCGCATCACGGTGTGGTAGCGGAGGTTCTCGGCGATCTGGAAGCCGATGGTGAAGACCGGGTTCAGCGCCGTCATCGGATCCTGGAAGATCATGGCGATCTCGGAGCCGCGGATCGAGCGCATCGCCTTGCCGTTGCGCTCGAGCGTATCGAGCCGGATGTCGCCGCGCTCGGAGTGGTAGACGATCTCGCCTTCCTCGATGCGCGACAGCGTCGGCAACAACTGCATGATGGCGGAAGCCGTTACCGACTTGCCGCAGCCGCTCTCGCCGACGATGCAGAGGGTCTTGCCCTTCCTGATCTCGAACGAGACGCCGTTGACCGCCTTGTTGCAGCGCTTGTTGGTGTAAAAGAAGGTCTTCAGGTCGCGCACGCTGAGGGCAACGTCGTCGGCCGGCAGCTGGGTGGCTGTAGTGGTCATCTGGGTCAGCCCTGCTGCGTGGGGTCGGTGGCGTCGCGGAGGCCATCGCCGATGAAATTGACGCTCAAGACGAAGAGCGAAATCGTGGTGCCGACCGGCAGCCAGATCCACCAGTTGTTCTGCAGCACGCCGAGATCCTGCGCGACATTGAGGATGTTGCCCCAGGTGGCGATGTTCATCGGCACGCCGAGCCCGAGGAAGCTCAAGCCGGCTTCGGCGAGAATGAAGGCGGCGGTCGAGAGCGTGATGTTGACCATGATGGGCCCAAGCGCGTTGGGCAGGATGTGCTTGAAGCAGATCAGCGGCACCGAAAGTCCGAAACTGCGCAACGCCTGCACATACTCTTCCTCGCGCAGCGACAGCATGCTAGCGCGGGCGAGGCGGTAGATGCCGCACCAGCCGCCGACGATGAAGATGATCATGATGTTGCTCAGTGACTGGCCGAGGATCGAGACCAGCATCAGCACCAGGATCAGCTCCGGGAACGCCATGATGATCTCGGAGATGCGCATGCAGATGGCATCGAACCAGCCGCCGACATAGCCGGCGTAACAGCCGAGAATCACCCCGATAATGGCGGAGACCACGGCACTGCCGAGCCCGACGAGAATGGAGATGCGGCCGCCATAAAGCACGCGGGCGAACACGTCGCGGCCGGTCTTGTCGGTGCCGAACCAGTGCTCCCAGGAGGGCGGCTGCAGCATGGCGCGCAGGTTGATCTTGGTCGGATCCCACGGCGTCAGCAGCGGCGCGAAGATCGAGGCGAGGAGGATGATGGAAAACACCACCAGCCCGACCACCGCCAGCTTGTTGCTCATGAACTTGCGCAGCAGCCGGCTGCCGGTCGGGTGCTTCAGGCGGCCGGCTTCCTCGAGCGCGCGGATGCGATCGAAGCGGCGGTCAAAGCGGGTGCGGCGGCGCGGATTTTCGGCGAGGGCCATGGCTAGTTCCCCAACCGGACGCGTGGATCGATGATGGCGGTCAGCACGTCGATGACGACGCTGACCACCAGCACGGTGACCACCGAGATCAGCGCGATGGCCATCACCACCGGATAATCCTGGTTGCGCACCGAGAGGACGAACAGGCTGCCGACACCGGGCCACTGGAACACCTGCTCGACGATCACCGAGCCGCCGATCAGCGCCGGCAGGCGGAAGCCGATCAGCACCACCACCGGGGTGAGCGCGACGCGAAAGCCGTGCAGCAGGTTGACGCGCCATTCGGGCAGGCCCTTGGAGCGGGCAGTCTTGATGAAATCCTTGTTGAGCGCGTCGAGCATGGCGGCGCGCGCATAGCGCATGACGCCCGCCGTCATCATGATCGACAGCACCAGCGCCGGCATTACCAGGTGCGGCAGCCGATCCCAGAAGGTGATGTATTGCGGCATCGAGCGGCCGCCGACCGGCAGCCAGCCGAGATTGAGCGCGAACACGGTGATGGCGACGAGGCCGAAGAAGAATTCGGGAATGGAGACACCGACCATGCCGACCACGGTCAGCGTGTTGTCGGTGGCGGTGCCGCGCTTCAGCGCGCTGATGATGCCGAGGATCGAGCCGAACACGGTCGACAGCACCAGCGCCACGGCAGCGAGTTCCAGCGTCGCGGGCAGGCGCCGCGCCAACAGGTCGGAGATCGGCACGCCACCGGTCAGGGTGTAGCCGAAATTGCCCTGCAGCAGCCCCCACAACCAGATGAAATAGCGGACGAACAGGGGCTGGTTGAGGCCCAGCGCCTCGCGCAGTTCCTCGAGACGTTCGGGATTGGCGCCCGACATCTGCTCGGGGCTCAGCATGAAGGACACGGCGTCGCCCGGGGTCGCGTCGAGACCGAGATAGATCAGGAAGCTGATGGCGACGGCCATCGGGATCATGATCAGAACGCGCCTGATGACGTAGGCTAGCACGCGGCGGTTTCCTTACAGGGCTGGAGCGCAGAGCAATCGCATTTGGCGCTAGGCGCTGGTCTCTCGGTGGTCCTCCACCGTGAAACGGGGGAGGGGGACCGCCGAAGGCGGTGGAGGGGGCAGCCGGAAGCGCCGGTGTTTGTGGTCGCCCCCTCCACCAGCTTCGCTGGTCCCCCCGCGGTGAGGGCCATAGCCCTCATCCGGACCCCGCTGCGCGGTGGAGGATCACGGAGAACCCGGTGGCTGTTCATATGCGATTGCCCTGGGCTGGAGCGGTGAACGAGGGAGAGGATGCCGCGAGCGCGTCGCGGCATCCGGAACTCTGGGATCAGGCGTTACTTGTCGTAAGTGTTGATCCACATCATGCGGGTGTAGGGGATATCCATCGGCGTCAGCTTCATGTGCGGCATCTCTTCGAGCGCCTTCACGTCGCTGGTCACCTTGGTGATGGCGAAGTCTATGCGGTTGGCCGCAGCGTTCTTGACCATGTTGACGTCGCCGTCAGCGCTGGCGAAGGCCACCACCTGGTCGATCTTGGGCTTGCCGAGGAAGTAGTCGTCGAACGGCAAGAGCGAAGCATAGTCACCGAAGGCGACGGTATCGACCTTGAACGGGCCGGAACCGACCGGCTTCTGCCAGAAGGTGTTCTGCTGCAGCACGGTCGGGTCGGTGCCTTCGAAGTACTTCTTGGGCAGCGGCGCGAACTGGCTGAGCGAGATCAAGACGTTCGGGTCGAGCGACGCGAACTTCAGCGTGATGGTGTTGCCTTCGGTCGAAATGCCCGAGATGTGCTCGGCCTTCTTGGCCACATAGTCGGCCGCGCCTTCCAGAGAGTTGAAGGTCTTGCCCACCACACCGTGGAGGTTCGGCACGAACAGGGCCGCCTCGATACTCCAGGTGACGTCGTCGACGGTGATCGGCTCGCCGTCGTGCCACTTGATGTTGTCGCGCATGGTCAGCGTCACGGTCTTGCCGTCATCGCTGATGGTGTAGCTCTCGGCGAGGTCACCGCCGGCGACGCCGGTCATGGTCGGGTTGGCGAACAGCAGGCGATCGAAGACGAAGCGGTTGCCGACCCACAGGCCGAGATTTGCCCACGGATGCTCGAAGTAATCGACCGGCGCGCCGTTGGTGTAGAACACGTGCTTGCCGGAAGCGTCGGGCTCGACCGTCCAGTTCTGGATGTCCCAGTTGTAGTTGAACTGCTCGTTGCCATAGGGGGCGCCGTTGCGGTTCATCCGGTCGCTCTCCACCGTGAACAGCTTCTGGTAGTACAGCGGCACGGTGTAGACGTTGTCGTTCATCAGCTTTTCGATGGCGAAGAAGGCTTCCTTCTGCTTCTCCGGATCGGTGCTGGCATTGGTCGCGGCAATCGCAGCGTCCATCTCGGGCGTGCCCGGGAACTGGTCGGAGCTGGCTTTGCCGGTGGCGTAGTCGTTGTAATATTCCTGCATGACGATGGCGGCGCGGGCGCCATAGCCGAGATCCCAGGAGACCAGCGACTTGTCCGTCGGGTTCGGCGGAATGGCGCCGAGCGTCTTGGCGACGTCACCGGTCAGCAGCCGCGCATTCATGTTGATGCCGACATCGGCGAAATAGGCCTGCAGCGCCTGCATCAGGTTGGCGGTGATCTGGTCGTCGTAATAGTAGACCATCTCGAGGGTGCGGCTCGAATCCCAGCCGGCTTCCTTCAAGAGCTCGCGCGCCTTGTCAGGATTGTAGTCGTAGGGGTTGAGGTCGGGGTTCTTGAACGGGCCATTGGGCAGCATGCCGACCGCCTTGATGGCGTTGCCCTCAAAGATCGTGTCGATGATGGTCTGCATGTCGATGGCGTAGGCAATAGCCTGGCGGACGCGCACGTCCGAAAGCGGGTTGTTGTTGGTGGCTTGGGCGGCAGCAGTGCCGATCGCCGAAGTCGACATGAGCAGCGCCATGCCAAGTGCCAGCAAAATCTTCATGTGAATGGGTTCCCTGTTTAACTCACGGATAGTGATCCACGCGGACGTGGACCCCGACGGCGCCGGCCTTCCTCCTCATCCCTCCGAGTTGGAAACGGCCGCACGTGGTTCAGTGCCGACAAGCGATTCGGCCCCGCTAAGGGCTTGGCGCATGTAGGTGGCGTAGTTGCGCGAAAGGTGGACGGTCAGCACCCGCACCGCCTCGGCCTCGTCGCGGGCGACGAGGGCGGTGACGATGGCGCGATGCTCGTCATTGCTGCGCCGGTTATGGGTCACGACATCCAGCGGTGCCTCGCGGCGGCGCATCAGGCGATCGACAAAGGCGTCGTGCAGGGCAACGAAGATCGGGTTGCCAGGCACTTCGGCGAGGGTGCGGTGGAAGCGCAGGTCCATCTCGCGGAACAGCGGGTAGTTGCCGATGGCCCGCTCGCAGGCCTCGATGGCAGCGAGCATCTTGCCCAGTTGCGCCTGCGTTGCGTATTGCGCGGCGTAACGGACGAGGCTCATTTCGAGAAAGAAGCGGGCCTGCTCGAGATGGGCGTTGCCTTCGCTGCCGCGGAAAAAGAAGCGCGCCGCCTCAGCTGCCCCGGCCATCGCCTGGGCCAGGGTCGGGGTCACGACGCGCGGCCGAAAGCCCTTGCGCTGCTCGATCAGCTTCATGCCCTCGAGCATGGTGATGGCCTCGCGCACCACGGTCCGCCCGACGGCGAAGCGCTCGCAGAGGTCGCGCTCGGAGGCGATCATCTCGCCGGCGCGAATGGCGCCCGAGTGGATCTCCTCAGCCAGCGCTTTAGCGATGTCGGCAGCTTCCGTTGCCATGTGTGCGGGTCCCTCTTCCGTCACAACACGCAACCATAGCCGGCCATATGGTGTCAAATAATTCTGTTTTGGTCGACCAAACTGCAAATGATGCCGCGCGGCGAAGGGCTGCGTTTGGCGCAAAGGATTGGCGAAGGGCGCGGGAAACGGGGCGCGGCCAGCGCGCAGATGATCGACGATATCGTCCCGCTGAGTCACCAATTTCCCCCTGGTGGCCTGCATATGTCATTAACATAACAACATATCAGTTTAGGGTGGTCAAGCGATGGGCGCGGGTTAGGCAAATAGGTCCGTCAGGCGGAACACGGGGGTGGATTTTGTGGGGTTTTGAGCAATCCATTCACATCGAGCTCCGGGCGCACCCCTCCCCGACCCTCCCCGTCAAGGGGAGGGTGCCGGCCGGTGCTTGGGGCTGGATCTGAGACACAGACTCGATGCCCACCTCCCCCTCGACGGGGAGGCAAGCGGAGCTTGGGAGCGTAGCGAGCTAGCGTAGCTCGGAGGGGGTGCGCAGCAGGAGCAGGCGGATGTGTTCCGACTAAACGCTCAGCTTGCCGATATCGTACTTGTCGGCCGAGCCGGTCGGGCGCCAGCCGATGACCTGTTTGGCGTGCGAGGTGTCGCGCCAGCGGCGCTGGTTTTCGGAGATGGCGTCGAAGATGTCGAAGCGGACGCTCTCGGGGGCGTCGAGGCATTTGTCGACCATCTGCACGGCATCGGCCTGCGAGAGATAGCCGGGGTAGTGGCGGATCAGTTCGGGCTGGTCGGATGGCAGCACGGCGCCGAGCCGGATACAGATCACCGACATGCCGTAGCGATCGGAGAACAGCCGGCCGGTGTTCTCGCCGAACAGTTTGCCCACACCGTAAAAACTGTCAGGGCGCGGCGGATCGCGGTAGTCGAGCAGCTTTTCGCCCGGCGGCAGGGCCTGCAGCTGGTTGGCGGCGAGCTTGCCGTAAGGCGAGCCCTCGTACCACTCATAGCCGCACATGGTGCTGCCGGTGCTCATGAACACCACACGCTTCACCCCGGCTTCCTGGGCGGCACGGAACATATTGAGGGTGCCGCCGATGGTGTTCTGCATCACCTTGTCCCAGTCGTCGTATTCGTGGGTTTCGGCAGCGAGGTGCAGCACCATGTCCATGCCCTGGGAAGCCTTGCGGATGGCCGATAGGTCGGCGATCTCGGCCTGGGTATGGACGATGCCAGGCACGGCGCGGCGGCTCAAACCGCTGAACTCGTACTTGTCGGAGAGGTCGCGGATCACCAGCCCGCCGATCAGGCCGCTGGCGCCGGTGACGAGAACCTTGGGTTTGTTGGCCATTCGAATGCATCCCCCTGCATTGACCGTTAAATATCCCGTTAGCATGATAATATGCCTTTAATGGAGTCAAGCGAGTAGAATGGTGAGTTCCGACTGCGGTTCGTCTGGCGGAACAGCGGCATGCCGGATCATGGTGCAGCGTCAACGGCTTTCGACTTTTTGCCCAGCAGGAGGTGCGCAGGTCCGATTGACAGCAACAAATATGCCGTTAGCATAACAACATACTTGGTTGAGGGGGCGTTCTCGGTGAAGCGAGTGCTTATCGTGGGGAGCGGCGGCATTGGTCGTCGCCATCTCAAGGGCTATAGCCTGACCGGCCGGGCCCAGCTCGCCATCGTCGAACCCGACGCCGGCCGCCGCGACGACGCCAAGCAGCTGTTCGGCATCACCGAGGCCTATGCCGAGATCGGCGAAGCCGACCTCAGGAGTTTCGACCTCGCGGTGATCTGTGCGCCGGCGAACTATCACGTGGCGCTGATCAAGCGTTGCGCCGAGGCGGGGCTCAACTTCCTCGTCGAAAAGCCGCTGTCGGTGACCATGGACGAAGTCGACGACGCCCTGGCGCTGGTCAAATCGAAGAACCTCGTGGCGCGGGTCGGCTATGTCCGGCGCGTCGCCGATGAAGTGGTGACGCTGCGCCAGCAGATCCTCGAGGGCAAGATCGGCACGCTGCGGCTCGCCTATCTCAACTCGTCGCAGGAATTCCCGAAATACCGGCCGGATTTCCAGCGCACCTATTACGCCCGCCCCGAGATGGGCGGCGGCGCCATCCTCGATGCGGCGAGCCACCTGTTCGACATGCTGATCTGGCTGATGGGCAAGCCGACCGATGTCAGCTGCCTCTATGACCGGCTGGTGCTCGAGGGCACCGATACCGAGGATACCTGCCTCGTTTCCATCCGCTTCGAAAGCGGCGCGATGGCCAACGTCACCATCAACCAGTTCCAGAAGCCCAACATCGCTCGCTTCGAGTTCATCGGCACCAGGGGCAACCTGATGCTGGAGCATTCGACGCTGAAATTCGCCGATGACGACAGCGGCAAGTGGCAGGACGAGCGCGACTTCATGGCCGGGCTGGTGCCGACCGAAGCGCACCAGGCGCGCTTCCGCATGCAGGCTGACGCCATGCTCGATGCGATCGACGGCAAGCCGTGCTGGCTCGCCACCCTCGATGACGCGCGCGACAACCTGCGGGTGGCGCTTGCCGCCAAGCAATCCTGGCTCGAAAAGCGGATCGTGAGACTCTGATGTTCGATTTCAACGGCAAGACGGTGCTGATGGCCGGTGGCGCAGGGTACCTGGCCCTGCCGGTGAGCAAGCTGCTGGCGCAGCAGGGCGCCAATGTGGCGCTGGCCGACATCAACCCGGAACGGTTGGCGGCAGCCGAGGCCGAGCTCAAGGCGCTCGGCGGCGGGGTGCTGGCGCTGCCGCTCGACATCGGCGACGAGGATTCCATCCTTCAGGCGGTGCGCGGTGCAGCCAAGGCATTCGGCAAGCTCGATGGCGTGGTGAACGCCACCTTCGGCTCCACCGGCAAGCGCTTCGAGGATTTGACGGCGGCGGATTTCGACCGCACCAACCGGCTGAACCTCACCGGCAGTTTCATCCTCGCCCGCGAGGCGGCCAAGCACATGGGGCCAGGCGGTTCGATGGTGCTCTATGCCTCGATGTATGGCGTGGTGGCGCCGAACCCCGCGAACTATCCCGGCGACATGGCGCCCAACCCGATCGAGTACGGCGCCGGCAAGGCCGGGATGATCCAGATGGTACGCTACATGGCCGGGCATTTCGGCCCCGCCGGTATCCGGGTCAACGCCGTGGCGCCCGGCCCCTACCCGCACCAGGCGACGCAGGACAATGCCGAATTCATGCAGAACCTCGCGCGCCAGACCATGCTGGGCCGGATCGGCCGGCAATACGAAATGGCCGGGCCGACGGCGTTCCTGTTGAGCGACGCAGCGAGCTACATCACCGGCCACTGCCTCAATGTCGATGGCGGCTGGACCGCCTGGTAGGAAAGATTATCGATGAGCGTTCTGCCGATCACCCGGGATGAAATCCGTCTCGCCATGCTTGGCATGGTGGAGGGCAACGGGCACCCCTATTCCTGGAGCATCATCATCAATGGCAGCTACGACGCCAAGGCGCTCGCCGCCTGCCCCTACCCGGTGATCAAGGACTATATCGCCAAGCAGCCGGTGGGCTCGCTCGGTATTCCCGGCGCCAAGGTGACCCACGTGTGGACCGACGACCCCGCGGATGCCGTGCAGGTCGCCGCGGTGGCGCATATCCCCAATATCGCTGAGCGTGCGGAAGATGTGATCGGCGAGGTCGATGCGGTGCTGGTGGCCACCGACAAAGGCTTCGAGCATGTCGAGCGGGCCCGGCCATTCATCGAAGCCGGCATTCCGGTGTTCATCGACAAGCCGCTCTGCGACAACCGGCTCGATCTCGCGACCTTCTCGAAATGGGTGACCGAAGGGCGGCCGCTGATCAGCTCCTCAGCAATGCGCTTTGCCAAGGAATACGTGCCCTACCACCGCGCCACGCATGCGCTGGGCCAGTTGCGCCATGTCAGCGCCACCATGGCGAAGTCGTGGGAGGCTTACGGCATCCATGCGCTGGAAACGGTCTACCCGATCACCGGGCCGGGCTATGTCTCGGTGCAGAATATCGGCGATGCCAATTCCAATATCGTGCACCTGCGCCATCGCGACGGCATCGACGTGCTGCTGCAGGTGACCAAAGACATGGGCGGCGGCTTCGGCATGGTGACGCTGGCCGGCACCGCCGCCGGGCTGCAGCTCAAGTTCACCGACACCTACCATGCGTTCCGCACCCAGCTCGTCGGCTTCGTCGATTACCTCCGCACCGGCAAGCCGCCGGTGCCGTGGGAGGAAACGCGCGAACTGATGCAACTGGTGATCGCCGGCATCGAAAGCCGCGAACAGGGCGGCCGCCGCGTTTTCCTCAGCGAGATGGATTGAACCATGCAGGTCCTTCAGAGCTTCTCGCTGGCAAGTAAGGTCGCCGTGGTCACCGGCGGCGCCGGGCTCTATGGCCGGCAGATCGTCGCAGCGCTGGCCGAAGCGGGCGCCAGAACCTTCATCGCGGCGCGCGATGTGGCAAAGCTCGAGGCAGTGGCGGCCGAAGAGCGGGCCCGTGGCTTCGACGTCACGGCACTGCAACTCGATCTGTCGTCGGACGAGTCCATCGAAGCGCTGCACCGCGAGGTGATCGCCCGGGCCGGCCGCTGCGACGTGCTGATCAACAACGCGGTGACCCGCTCGGCGCTCGATGGCTGGGCGCACGATCTCGACGCCTTCGACAGGAGCCTGCGCGTCAACGCCTCGGCGCTGTTCAAGATCACCGAGCTGTTCGGCCGCAACATGCGGGCGCAGAAATCCGGCTCGATCATCAATATCGGCTCGATGATGGGCATGGTCGGGGTCGAAATGGCCAATTACGAGGGCACCGACATGACGCCCAACCCGTCGCCGATCTACCACTACGAGAAGGGCGGCATGCTCAACTTCACCCGCTGGGCGGCGAGCATCCTCGGCGCCGACAATGTACGCGTGAACTGCCTGTCGCCGGGCGGCTTTTTCAACAACCAGCCGGCGCCGTTCGTCAAAGCCTACAGCGCCCGCACGCAATTGGGCCGCATGGCCAATGACACCGACCTGAAGGGCGTCATCGTCTTTCTGGCGTCCGACGCCTCGGCCTATGTCACCGGCACCAACATCCCCATCGATGGCGGCTATACCGCCAAATAACCCCTCCGGAGGAGCTTACCTTGTCCCAGACGCAGCCTTACGCCGCGACGCCCCCGACGCGCTTCCGCATGCGGCCGAGCCGCGTGCTGCGCACCATCCGCGAGGGCAAGGTCGCCCGCGTGCTGAAGCTCAACATTGCCGACGCCAAGATCGCCGAGATCTTTGCCGCGGCGCAGCCGGACGCACTTTGGCTGTGCATGGAGCACACTTCGGCCACCTGGGAGCAGGTGGAGCACCAGATCCGCGCCGCCAAGCTCTATGACGTCGACACCCTGCTGCGGGTGTCGCGCGGCAGCTACAGCGATTACATCCGCGGTTACGAGATGGATGCGACGGGCCTGATCGTGCCGCACATCATGAATGCCGACGATGCGCGCAAGGTGCGGGACATCACCAAGTTCGCGCCGCTCGGCAAGCGCGCCGTCGACGGCGGCAATGCCGATGCGCTGTTCACCCGCGTCGGCTTCCTCGATTACATCAAAACCGCCAACGAGGAGCGCTTCGCCTGCTACCAGATCGAGGATCCCGAGGCGATGGACCACCTCGAGGCGATCGCCGAGATGGATGGGGTGGATTGCCTGTTCTTCGGCCCCGGCGACTATTCGGTGGCGAGCGGCATTCCCGGTGAGATCCAGCACGACGAGATCAAGGCGGTGCGCAGGCGCGTCGCCGAGGTGGCGCGGAAATACGGCAAGATCGCCGCGACGGTGACCAACCGCGACCTGATCGGCGAGTATGTCGACATGGGGTATAACCTCTTGTCGGTCGGCGCGGATGTGATCGCATTGGCGAACTATGCCGACGAGTCGATGGCGGCGTTTGACAAGGCGTTGGGGTGACTGCTGAGCCGGTGCGCGCCGACTGGAACGCCGGCGCGGGCTGACCCCCACCCCTGTCCCCTCCCCCTAAGAATGGGGAGGGAGACCAAAACACCAACATCACAGCTAGCGTCTCCCTCCCCCTTGCGGGGAGGGATCAAGGGTGGGGGTCGGCTCGCACCGGCTCCTCAGAAATACCTTACGGATGAAACGTCGCCGGCATGCTCAGCACCTGCTTGCCGGGCTTCCTGTCTTCGAGGTTGGCGTAGATGTCGGCGAGAACCTGCTGCATCCAGGCGGCGGAGTCGACGTTGAAGCTTGGGCCGTCATTGTCGAGCGAGTAGCGGTAGGCCTTGGTGGGCTTGGTCGCCTTGGCGGCGATCACCGGCACCCAGCTGTGGTGCATGTAGCCGCAGACAATGTCGGGCTGGTAGCTCTTCAGCACCGCTTCGAGTTCGGCGGTGTCGCTCTGGCCGGTCTCCTGGTTCACCGAAATGACGCGCAGGTCCGTCTCGGTTTCGGTCGAGGCATGGGCGCGCCGGATGCTGGCGAGGCGCGAGGCCTGCTCGCTCGAGGTGATGGTGGTGTTGAGGTAGAGATATTTGAGTTTCTTGCCGTCGTTTTGCCGGAACATCTCCATGAAGGCCGGTTCGAAATCGATGCGGTAGGCGTGATAGGGCAGCTCCTCGATGACGAGGTCGATGATTGCCACCTGCGCCGAGGTCTCGGGCAGCTTGTCGATCTCGGTTTCGGGCGTGATGCCGGCCAGCACCACCACATCGAGCGCATCCCAGACATGGGTCGGCATCGATTTGTGGGTGAAGCTGCCGAGGATGAACTCGTGGCCATCGGAGACCACGGCCTTTTCCAGCGCCACCACCAGCTTGGTGTAGAACTCGTTGTTGAAGATGCCGCCGCCGACGATATCGCGGTTGTAGAAGAAGCCGATGCGGTGATGCGCTTCCGTCCACGGGGTTTCGACGAGGAAGGAGCCCTTGCCCACCTGGCGCCGGATGATGCCCTCGGCTTCGAGGTCCTTCAGCGTCTTGATCACAGTGATCAGCGAGAATTCGCAGAATTTGACGATCTCGTTCTGCGACTCGATCTTGTCCCCGGCTTTCAGCCCGTTGGTTTTCCAGCGCCGGAACAGCATATCCCTGAGCTGCAAATGGCGTGGCGACAGATCGATACTCAAGCCAGGACTTCCCGTGACAGGTGGATTGCCGAAGATTCCTTCGGCGACATATAGCACCGCGCCTGCCCTGCCGATCAGAGAGGCGCTTGAAGGCGCCATGTTTCCCCTTGAATTCGCATGTTAGGTGGTTATCATGACAATATACTACGAGCATGGATTCTGCAAGTGAAGCAAAGATGGCGTAACGCCACGCTGGTGACCCCGGGCGGAGAAATCGGGCAGGATCTGTTGATCGAGAATGGCCGGTTCACCGGCATCCTAGGCCGAGACGCCGCCACCGGAGCGGATTGGCAGGATGTCGAGGCCAGCGGCAAGCTGCTGTTTCCCGGCATTATCGACCTGCTGCAGCACGGCATGGACGTCTACCTCTACAACGACACCCTGCCCGGCTGCGTCGCCGACAACTCGACGCTGCTGCTGTCGCGCGGCGTGACTGGGTTCCTGCCCTCGATCAGTTGCCTGCCGCCCGAGGACATGGAATCGACCCTTACGCGCCTTGCGGCCGAGACGGAGAAAGCCACCGGGGCGCGCGCCATCGGCATTCACAGCGAGGGCCCGGTCTTCGCCTCACCCGGCGCCCACAACCCGCGCAACCTGCAGAAGCCTGATGTCGAGCTCGCCGAGCGGATGCTGGCTGCCAGCAACGGCCGGCTGAAGGCGGTGACGCTGGCGCCGGAACTGCCGGGGGCCGAAGCGTTCATCAAGCGGCTGAAGGCCGACGGAGTGAGCATCCATCTCGGCCACAGCCAGGCGGTGCCGGACGACGTGGCGCGTTATGTCTCCTGGGGCATCGATGCGGTGACCCACATGTACAACGTCATGCGGCAGCCCGAGCCCGGCAATATGGGGCTGCACGTGCTGTCGCTCACCGACGCACTGCTGGCCGAACCCAACCTCGCGCTCGGGCTGATCTGCGACGGCATCCACGTGTCGCCCAAGCTGATGAAGATCCTGGCGCAATTGCCGGCCGACCGGGTGTTCCTCGAGACCGACGCCAACAAGTATGCCGGTGCCGAGGAGATGGAGTTCGAGTTCTATCCCGGCCAGTGGGTGCGAAGCGCCCGCGGCAAGGCGGTGGTCGATCGCAATGGCGGGCTTTGCGGCTCGTCGCTGACCCCGGACGAGGCGATGCGCAACTATGTGACGATGGTCGGCGCCGACCTCACCCGCACCGCCTATGCCACGAGCCTCGTGCCAGCCCGGGTGCTGGGGATGGACAAGGACATCGGCTCGATCGAGGTCGGCAAGCTCGCGGATTTCGCGGTGCTCGATCCCGCCACCCTCGCGATCGAAGCAACGGTCGTAGGCGGCGAGACGCTGTTCAGGCGCGCCGCCTGACAGATTTGGCGCAGCGGCTTCAGGGGCACTGGCGAATTGCACCACCCGCGGTGTCATCCCCGCGAAAGCGGGGAACTCCATTTGGGATGGTGCATGAGGCCAGAAAACAGAGGTTCCCGCTTTCGCGGGAATGACCCGGTGGGTAGGTCAAATCGCTCGTTGCAACTCAATTGCGAGATGCTTAGGGGGAGTCGCAAGTGCAGATCGTCGCAGCAGGAATTCTAGCACAGGCGGAGCCCGGAACGGCTCGTGCGAACCTGACCTTTCCCTCGGTGACCGCACTGGCGAACGGCTCGCTGCTGGCGGCGCTCAGGGCCGGCGACGAGAAGGACTCGCCTAAAGAGCGGATCGCGTTCTATCGATCCACCGACAACGGCCTCAGCTGGTCGGCGCCGAGCTATCCCTTCGAGCCCCCCGACGTGCGCGGTACCGGCGGCACGTTGAAGCTCTGCTACATCACCGAGCTCAGCCCCAATCGACTGCTGGCAGCAGCGATGTGGGTCGATCGCACGACCTATCCCGGCAAGCCTTTGTTCAACGCCGAGACCGAGGGTTGCCTGCCGATGGTTATCCTCCTCGCTCATTCCGAGGATAACGGCGCGAGCTGGAGCGACTGGCGTGAGGTGCCGATGCCGGCAGAAATCGGCCCGGCCAGCCTCACCAGCCCGGTGATGCGGCTTTCCGACGGACGGCTGGCGATGAGCATCGAGACCAACAAGAACTATCTCGACGCTTCGAAGTGGCTGCAGCGGGCGGTGTTCTTTCACTCCGCCGACGAGGGGCAGAGCTGGAGCGGACCGGTGACGGTGGCCGAGGATCCCGGCGGCCGGATCTTCAACTGGGATCTTCGCTGCGCGGTAGCGCCGGACGGCCGGGTCGGCTCGTTCGCCTGGACCTATGACACGGAGACGGCGAGCTATCTCAACATCCACCGCCGCATCAGCGCCGACGGAGGAATGAGCTGGAGCGCGGCAGAGGACCTCGGCTTTGCCGACCAGGCGGCGCGGCCGGCGGTACTGCCGGATGGGCGCGTGGTGCTGGCCTGGGTCGATCGGTTCGGCTCGCAGTCGATCCGGGCGCGCGTGGCGGCGAGCATCGACGCGCCGTTCGCGGCCGAGAGCGAAGTCGAGGTGTATGCGCATGCCAGGGCGCAGCCCGCGAGCAGCGATACCGGCGACATGCTGGCCAGCATGGATGTGTGGAGCTTCGGGCTGCCGTCCGCGACGGCGCTGCCGGATGGCGATGTGCTGGTGGTGTATTATGCGGGGGAACCGCGGGCGCTGGATGTGCGGTGGGCGAAGCTGAGAGTGCCTCGCTGAAGCGCTGGTGCGGGCTGACCCCCACCCCTGTCCCCTCCCCGCAAGGGGGAGGGAGACCCTCACACTGACATCTCAGTCTGCGTCTCCCTCCCCCTTGCGGGGAGGGATCAAGGGTGGGGGTCCACAGCCACCGGACCCAGAGCTACCCCGCCAACACCGGCCGCATCGCCAGGGCTAGCAAAATCAGCAGCGCGCGGTGCGGCTGCTCGATGTCCCGCGTGCCGTCCATCAGCTTCAGCACGATGCCGGCTTCCGGGTGCCCGCTGCGCTCGACATAGGGGCGAAGGTCCTGCAGGGCCCGGAAGGCGGTGCCGGTGCTGCCCGAGCTCAGGGCAGCGGCGGCCTGCAGCATGAGGCGGGAGTGCTCATCGTTGGAGCGCTTGCGGAGGCTGTCGCTGAGGCGGCTGAACAGGCCGGGCAGCCGGTAGCCGAGCACCTTTTCCTCGTGCCGCCACTCACGCGAAAAGCTCTCTTCCCAGTCGAGGATCTTGGCCAGCGCCAGCAGCACCACCTTGCTGCGCGGCTCGCCCGCCATGCTCTGGGCATCGCCGGCCAGCTCGCGATAGACCTGCAGCAGGCCATCGACACTCTGGCTGTCGCGGAACTTGCCCAGCGCCGAGACGGCGGCCAGCCGGGCGTCGATTTCGGGATCGTCGGCCAGCAGCCGGCGGATGCGCGGCAGGTGTTTCGCATCGCGGATATCGCCCAGGGTGCGGGCGGCGCGGGCGCGGAGCAGCGGGTTAGGGCTATCGAGGAAGCGGGCGATGGCATCGCCGCTTTGCGTCGCCTTGATGCGGCCGAGCGAATTGAGCGCGGCATATTGCAGCTCGACCAGCCCGTCATAGGCGAGCATCGATTCGAGCGCCCGCACCACCGCCGGGCTGGGCGGCAGGTGGCCGAGCGACTGGATGGCCTCGTGCCGCACGTCGAATGAGGGGTCGCTCAGAGCGGCAATCAGCTCTTCTTTCACCAGCGCACTGCGGGTCTTGCCGAAGCCGTAGGCAAGGTCGCGGCGGCGCTCCTCGGAGGTGAGCGCGCCATAGCGATGGATGCCCCAGAGGGCGCTGAACGGCCGGCCGCGGCCGAACTGGCCGAGGAAATCGCGCACCCCGGTGGCGCCCTCCTCCTTCAGCATGGCGAAGGTGATGGCGGAGAGCACCACCATCACGGCGCTGAGCGCGAACAGGGTTTCGAAATTGCCCAGCGTCACGCCGGAGACGACGATGGTGTTTTCGGCCAGCAGTTCGAGCAGCCAGCCGGCGAGGAATGCAGCACCGCCGCCGATCAGCCCGTCGGTCATGTAGGCGAGCGTCATGTAGCTCTCCTTTTTGGCCGGCGGCACGTAGTTGAGCATGTAGATGCCGCCCACCGAGATGGCGCTCTGGAACAGCATGCCGAAGACGAAGAAGATCGCGCCGACGACGAAGATGGTGCCAGGCGTCTCCTTGGTGACGAACATCAGCCCAATGAGCATCGCCACCTGCAGGGCCTGCAGGGTGATGCGGATGGCGCGGGTGCCGTAGCGATCGACGAACCAGCCCGAGGCGACGCTGCCCACCGCGGCGCCGACCGGGATGAAGGCCGCCATCAAAACGATCTGGCCGGAGGAGATGCCGAGCCGCTCGCGGAAGAACAACAGGATGAACAGGTTGATGACGGTGTAGACGAGGAACTGCGTGCCCGAGGAGACGAGGTAGAGCAGGAAGTTGCCATCGCGCAGCGGATCGCGCATGGCGCGGATCGAGTCGAAGCCGCGGGCCGAGCCGGGACGCGGCTTGCCGCCGCCGAGCCCGAACAGGGTCGAAGCGGCGATGACGCCGAGAATGAGCCCGATGGCGAAGACCGGAAAGAACCGCTCGATGCCGTGCTGGCCATCGAGCCAGAGCTGCACCAGGACCGAGCCGATCAGCGCCACCGGCAGGTAGGCGACGGCGATGCCGCCGGTGAGCCGGCCGCGGATGAAGCTCGGCATATATTCCTGCGACCACGGCCAGATCGCGGTTTCGGCGAGGGTGCGAAAGACCGAAAAGCCGAGCATGGCCGCGAACAGCACCCAGAACACCATATCGGCGTTGCCCTGGAACATCGGCGCCACAAGGATCAGCGACAGGCAGAGATAGCGGGTGAGCGAAGCGTAGCCGGCAACTCGGCGGTGGCCGAAGGCCATGACGACGGGCAGGAACACCACCGCGATCACCTGGACGAACGGCATGATGCCGCCGATCAGGCCGATGCGGTCCTTCGGCACCCCCAATTCGGCAGCGAACAGTGCCAGCGGCGAGGTGACGGTGCAGAGCAGCGCCGCGGCAGTGATGATGTTGAAGGCGTAGAGATAGGGTATGCGCCGGATCTTGTCGAAATCCGACTGCTCCTCATACTCGGCAACGCCGACGCCTTCTGCCCGCGACACGATACTTGTCCTCCCCTCGACTCGCCCCGTTCGCGACCTCGCACTGGATCGCTTCACCGGGTGAGTTGAGCCACTGTGATCGCCCCACCTGCGATGTCGGTGGGTTGGTCAACCGTCGAGCCCAACCAGTTCCTCCGGTTCAGAAAGACTCGATCAGAGCGCGATCCGATAGCCCTTGATCACATACTGGCTGTTTTCAAAACTCCAGCACGCCGCGAAAACTTCCCCGTTGGCGAGGCGCAGCAGCGAAGGCTGGCCGAACTTCAGGCTGCCGAACTGCTTCTTGATGTCGGCGGAGTCGCTGCCCATCGTGGCGTCGGCGAAGAGGTTCAGCTCCTCCTCGACCGTTAGGCCGCCATTGAGATCGACGCGGCGGACGATCAGCCCGACCGGCGCTTCGCGATGCGAGTGGATGGTCAGCGCCTTGCCACCGCCGAGCGACAGGAGGTTCGAGGCCTGGCCGCGGATGCCGGTATCGATGACCGGCTCGAAGCTCTCGCCACCATCATTGGAGACGGCGAGGTGGTTGGTGAGGTTGGCGCCGGCGGCATTGTCATAGGCCCAGAAGATCACCGCGACACGGCCGTCGCCCAGGTCGGCGATGCGGCTCTCCCAGGTCGAGACGTTGCCGGCCGGCGAGCGGTAGAACTCGGAGAGCTTGCGCCAGCTCCGGCCATTATCGTCGCTGGCGATGATCCAGCCGGCATGGCCATCCTTGCCGAGATGGAACGGCGCGGTGGCGGCGATGATGCGGCCCGAGGCGAGCTGGATGGCGGGGCCGGAAAGCTCGAGCGGCTGGCCCTCGATGTCGAAATAGGCCGGGATGCTCCAGCTGCGGCCACCGTCGGTGGAGGTGCTGGTCTTGTTGCGGAGGGTCAGCAGCTTGAAGGTGTCGGGGTCGACGACGGGAGTGAGCGGGGTCGGGCGGACGAAGACATAGCCGGTGGCGAGGAGCGAGCCATCGCTGAGCAGCAGCGGCTTGAAGCTCTCGGATTCCTCAGGGCGCACCTCGTGGTCGGTGAGGCGGACCGGGGCCGACCAGGTGCGGCCATTGTCGGAGCTGCGGCTGACATGGGCGCGGGCATCGGCGGCGTCGAAGGCCTGGCCGATGGTGAAGATGGCGACCAGTTCGCCCGAGGCCAGTTGCACGATGCCCGGGAACGTCGCCTGGCGACTGACCAGCAGCGGATCGGGATTGGCGTAGATGGTGATCTCTTCAAGGCGCTGCATCGAAAGCTCCGGTCAGGCGAAAGGGTTGGACCAGTGGCGATACTGGCCGGGGGTCTTGCCGCGCCGCTTGCGAAAGGCGGCGGCGAGGGTGGCGGCATGGCCGTAACCGACTTCGGCGGCGATGGTCGCCAGCGACTTGTCGGTCGACACCAGCAGTTCTTCGCTGCGGGTGAGGCGAAGCTCGCGCAGGTGTTCGCCGGCCGAAGTGTGTCGCGCCTTCCTGTGCATGGCGCGCAGCGCGCTCTCGGAAATGCCGAGCAGGGCGGCCACATCGGCAAGGGTGCGCATGCGGTGAAGGTTCTGCCCGGCCTGGGTCCAGGCGATGGTCAGCCGGTCCTCGTCGGCGGTCGGGACAACCGGCGTGCCGCTGCGCGCAAAGCCATCGAGCAGCGACAGCAGCAGGCGCTTGCGCCGTGGCAGTTCGTCGGGCCGGTTGCGGCGGGCGAGGTGCATGGCGAGGCGGATGAGATTCTGCAGGTGCAGCGCTTCGTCCGGGTTGGGTAATGCATAGCCCGGTCCTGCCGGTTCGCCCGCCAGCGTGAAGTGGCAGATCGAGGCGGTGGCGAAGGCGCCGAGCGTTGCGCCCTGGAACTGCGTATCGGGCAGGATCAGCACGCCCGCCGGCGCCACCAGCTCGAGTTTCGCGCCAAGCTCGGGAAAGCCGATGGCAACGCGCCCCTCGTGCACCCAGAACAGATCGTGGAACGGCCATCGTACGGGTCCGATCGGCATGCGGCGGTTGATCCGACCGAAGCGGTGGTCGCGCAGCTCCGGGTGGTCGCGCAGCTCAAGCTGATCGGTGTCACAGGACATGGCGCCTCGCCAGCAGTGGTTGGCGGCGGCAATCGGATTTCCTAACGGCCTGCCGTTCCGCGGCGGTGACGGGAGGGCGGCGTTGGCCTTTCATCAGATAAGGCCGCAGTGGCCCTGAGGAGAGGAGCCTAAGATGAGTGCTGCAATGAGCATTCCGCCTAGCCAGTTGAAGGCTGATTTCGACCGCGACGGTTTCATCGCCTTCCGGCCGCTGTTCGATGCCGCGCGCATGGCCGAGATCAACCGCGAACTCGACCGGTTCCTGATCGAGTGCGTGCCAGAGATGAGTGAGACCGAGGTCTACTACGAGGACAAGGCGAACCGCTCGACGGTCAAGCAGATGATGTACCTCGAGAAATACGACAACTACTTCAAGACGCTGCTCAGTGACGGGGTGATCAAGGAACTGGCCGAGACGGTGCTGGGCGAGGCGGCGATCGCGCAGAACATGGAATATTTCAACAAGCCGCCCGGCATCGGCAAGCAGACCCCGCCGCACCAGGACGGCTATTATTTCAAGATCGCGCCGCCCAAGGCGATCACCGGCTGGCTGGCGCTGGAGCCGGTGGACGACGAAAACGGATGCCTGCAATATGTGCGCGGATCGCACGCCTTCGAAGGCTGGCGCCCGCATGGGCGCTCGGAGATCCTCGGCTTCTCGCAGGGGATTACCGATTTCGGCACCGAGCACGACGTTGCCAATACGGTGGCGCAGCCTGGCCCGGCCGGCATGCTGTTGATGCACGACTGCAAGACGGTGCATTGGGCCAGCCCCAACCGCTCGCCGACCCGCTCGCGCCGGGCCCTGGGCTTCGTGTATTTTGGAGTGAGCGCCAAGGCCGACGAAGAAATGAAGCGGGCCTACCAGGCCAAGCTCGATGCCGAACTCAAGGCGGCCAACAAGATCTGACGGCACTACCGGATGGTGCGGCCCGGGCCGTGCCATCCGCTCCGTCCTCCTGGCGCGCTCCGCGATCGTCAACGTCCGCCCGGTCACGCCTTGCGCGCCACCGCCCCTCGGCGCCGCATCGGCGCAGAGTATGTTACTATAATAACATGGTTAGATGGTCAAACGCTGGTGGATCAATCTGGGCGAGAGCTCACGCGCGCCAAGTTGAATGAAAGGCTCTGTCACAGGCATTTCCCCAGCCACGGTGTCACCCCGGCGCAGGCCGGGGCCCATCCCGAGATGGTGAGGGACTCGTGCAAGCACCGCCACATCTCAGGATGGGTCCCGGCCTGCGCCGGGATGACATCGCGTTTGGGGTACTGCCGGTGACAAGCTACGGAGGTCACACGTCGAAACCCGGCGCGAATTTGAGCTCGCCCTGTGGCGGCGGGCCGTTCAGCACCAGCCGCTGCACGAAGCGGCGGTCGAGATCGCCGTAAGCCAGACGCCCATCGCTCTCGAAGCCGACGCGGCCATAGATATCGGGGTTGCCGATCAGCGCCACACCGGCGGCGCCCTGCGCGCGCAGCAGCTCGAGCCCCCTGGCGATCAGCGCCTTGCCGATGCCCTGGCGCTGCCGGTCGGCGCGCACCGAAATCGGACCCAGCCCGAACCAGCCGGCGTGCACGCCATCGATGGTGACCGGTGAGAAAGCGATATGCCCGACGATGTCGCCTTCGTCCTCCGCCACCAGCGACAGCGTCAGCTCGCCGGAGCAGCGCAGCGCCCGGATGATCGGCGCTTCGGTGCCGCTGCTGAACGGCATCGGTTCGAATGCGGCGCGGGTCAGTTCATCGATCGCCGCGTCATCGGCGGGCTGTTCAGTTCGGATGTGCACGTCGACCTCGGGAACGGAAAGGGAGCGATATTTCCCTCCGCTTGCCAATCACGCAATGCCCATCCGTTCGGACGGGGTCCCTCCCCCACCCAGCTATGGTACGGATACCGGTCCACCGGTTCGCCCGGCGGTTCATTGCATGAAAGGACAATAAGTGAAGCTCGAATCCATCGCGCTCCATCATGGTTACAAGGCGGAGGAAACCACCAAGGCGGCGGCGGTCCCAATTTACCAGACCACCTCGTACACCTTCGACAACACCCAGCACGGCGCCGACCTGTTCAACCTGGCGGTCCCCGGCAATATCTACACCCGCATCATGAACCCGACGACGGCGGTGCTCGAGCAGCGTGTCGCCGAGATGGAAGGCGGCATTGCCGGCCTCTGCGTCGCTTCGGGCATGGCGGCCATCACCTATTCGATCCAGGCGATCGCCGGGGTCGGCGACAACATCGTGTCGATCAGCCAGCTCTATGGCGGCACCTACAACCTGTTCATGCACTCGTTCCCGCGCCAGGGCATCGAAGTGCGGATGGCCGACCAGGGCGATTTCGAGGGGCTGGAGAAGCTCATCGATGAGAAGACCAAAGCGGTGTTCTGCGAGTCGATCGGCAATCCGGCCGGCAATATCGTCGATATCCAGCGGCTCAGCGAGATCGCGCACCGCCACGGCGTGCCGGTGATCGTCGACAACACGGTAGCGACGCCCTACCTCTGCAAGCCGTTCGAGTTCGGCGCCGATATCGTGGTGCATGCGCTGACCAAATATATCGGCGGGCACGGCAACTCGATCGGCGGCATCATCGTCGACTCGGGCAAGTTCGACTGGGTGAAGAACAAGGACCGCTTCGCGATCCTCAACGAGCCCGACCCGTCCTATCACGGCGTGGTCTATACCGAAGCGCTGGGGCCGGCGGCCTATATCGGGCGCTGCCGCGTGGTGCCGCTGCGCAATACCGGTGCCGCTCTGTCGCCGCACAACGCCTTCCTGTTCCTGCAAGGGCTCGAGACGCTCGGGCTGCGGATGGAGCGGCATTGCGAGAATGCCGAGAAACTGGCGGCCTGGCTGAAAAAGCATCCCAAGATCAACTGGGTGAACTACGCCCAACTGCCGGACAGCAAGTACAACGCGACGGCGAAAAAGATCACCAAGGGCAAGGCCTCGGGCATCATCAGCTTCGGCATCAGGGGTGGCGCCGTCGCCGGTGGGCAGTTCATCGATGCGCTGCAAATGATCCTGCGCCTCGTCAATATCGGCGACGCCAAGTCGCTGGCCTGTCACCCGGCTTCGACCACGCACCGCCAGCTCGGCCCGGAGGAGCTGGCCAAAGCCGGCGTCTCGGAAGACCTGGTCCGCATTTCGGTCGGCATCGAGCACATCGACGACATCATCGCCGATGTCGAACAGGCGCTCGCAAAGGTCGCCTGAGCCCACTACATAACCGCCGGCGCATCGATCGCGCCGGCGGCTCCGAAAGGCCATGACGTGACTGTTCCCGAAGGCCCCCGGCTCCACCCCACCGGCCGCTTGATCCCCGCCGAGCTCGACGACGCCATGGTGACTTCCGTGGTCGAGGCGTTCTACGGCAAGGCCCGCCGCGACGAGGTGATCGGGCCAGTGTTCAACCGGGTGATCCCGGAAGCCGAGTGGCCGGCGCATCTCGAAACCATCGCTGATTTCTGGAGCTCGATGCTTCTGGGCAGTGGCCGCTACTATGGCCGGCCGATGCCCAAGCACATCGCCATCCCCGAACTCTCCGACCGTCACTTCGCGCGCTGGCTGAAACTGTTCCGCGAGACGGCGGAAGAGCTCTGCCCGCCGGATGTGGCGGCGCTGTTCGTCGAACGGGCCGAACGCATCGGCTACAATTTCCGCCTGCGCATCGCGCAGTTCCGCGGTCAGGACCTTGAGGCGGTGAAGCCGATCCGGGCCGGCGACGAGGCACCCGGCGCCTGACGCGCGCCATTCTGGTCCCGTGCGGTGACCAACGAACAGTAACCTACAGACAGACCTCAGGATGGGCCCGGCCTTCGCCGGGGTGACGCCGTGGTGGAGGCCGGTTGGGTGCCTTCACCTGATTTGGGTCTCCCAGTGGTCCATGTGCCAGGACAAGCAAAAAGCCCCGCGCGGTTGGCGCGGGGCTCGGTTTGACTGCGACCGAAACGGGCTCAGGCGCCGAAGAAGGTCGAGGGCAGCATGCCGATCAGGGTGGCGAACGAGCGCACCACTTCGAGCGGCACGTTGGTGCCGGTGAGGCTGCCGGAGGCTTCCACCTTCATCGGGGTGGTGATCTTTTCGCCGTCGACGGTGACGGTGACGTTGTTGGAGTTCTTCATGATGATCGAACCGGTGATGCCGTCGACCGAGGCGAACAGGTCGGCGTTCTCGTCGGTGGTGGCGAACAGCGCATCGTCGCCGACCAGTTCGGTGGAGGGCAGCGTCAGGGTCAGGTCATACTGGGTCTGGCCTTCGACGCCGGGCGTATCGGTGAACGGCATGTTGCCCTTCAGCTCATAGACCTTGCCGTTGCAATCGGCCGACAGCGACATGAACCAGGAATAGGTCTGGTAGGCGAAGACCATGTTGCCCGACCAGGTGCAGCCCTTGTCGGACGGCAGGCCGGCCGAGGGGATGAACAGCCGGTTGAGATCGACGGTGTCGACGGCGCTGTTGATCGGACCGGAATTGTCGCCGGTGATTTTCTTCAGCACCGACTGGGTGAGCCCCGCGGCGCCGCTCGAGGACAGCTCGGGCTTCAGGTTCAGCGAGCCGCCGAACTGCTTGGTGTCGGGGGCGACCTTGCCGACCGCCAGGTAGTTGATCGACAGCGTGCGTGCGTCGGTGCTGCCGTCGGCAGTGACGGTGTATTGGCCCAGATACTGGGTGCGCGGCAGCGCCTGCTTGTTGGACGGATTGATGATCGAGCCGTTGCCGCCGATGGCGCAGGCCTTGTCGTTGCGTACGATCAAGAGCTCAGTGCGGCCGGCGGTGCAATCGACGGTGATGTTGGTCACCACCTGCGCGTCGGAAAGGGTGACGGCGAAATGATCCTGTTTGGAGGTATCCTTCAGGGTCGGCATATCGGCAATGGTGGCGAAGTTGACCACCGCCGGCGGCGGGGTCTGCGCGGCAGCGCCGGCGACCATGCCAAGCAATGCGAGGCCGGCGAGTGCAATTCGTTTCATGGCAATTCTCCCTAGGATTCACCGGGGCGCGGAGCCGAGCGCGAAACCGCGGAGCCCCAAGCCCGCCGGCCGCGTTGATCATCAACAAGTGATCAGTAGCACTTGAATGCCTGATGAATGGTGCTGTCAGCTGCCGCTTAGGTGCAGCTCAGAAGAATGGCAGCGGGCCCTCGCCCGGGTTGATCGGCAGGTGGTGCGTAAGCAGCCCGGCGCCGGCCCGCCAATGATGCAGCAGCAGCGCCGGCGGCTCGACGAACGAGGCGGGTTCGGCCCCGGGCGCGAGGCGCAGGGCGATGGCTGTGGTGGTGCTCGGGGCAATCTGCAGCAGGGTGCCGGCGAAGCGCAGCGCCATGTGGCGATGGACGTGGCCGCAGAGCACGCGCTCCACCGCCGGATAGCGCGTGACGATCGCCGCCAGCCGGTCACCGTTGAAGCAGCGATAGGCATCGATGAAGCCGATGCCGGTTTCGATGGGCGGCTGATGCAGCATGATGAGCGTCGGCCGCTCCGGCTCCGTTGCCAGCGCCGCCTCCAGCCAGACTGCCGTCGCCGCGTCGAAATCGCCGTGGTGCTGGCCGGGCACGCTGATATCGAGGCCGATCACCCGGACCGGACCGTGGCTGTCCGCCACAAAGTGCAATGGGCCGGTGGCGGGCAAGTCGCCGCGGTCGGCGAAGGCCAAGCGAAAAGCTTCACGCTCGTCGTGGTTGCCGGGGATGGCCAGCACGGGCTGCGGGATATCGGCCAGCAGGCGCAGGGCCAGCTGGTACTCCTCGGGAGCGCCGTGCTCGGTGAGGTCGCCGGTCAACAGCACCAGGTCGGGGGCGGGATCGAGCCTTGCCAGCCGCTCGATGGCGGCCTCGAACATGGCGTTGGAATCAACCAGCCCCTGGTAGAGCGTGCCGGGCGCGCAGAGGTGCGGGTCGGAAAGCTGGGCGATCAGCATCGGGGCTCAGACCTTGACGTAGTCGAACAGCACGCGGCGCAGCTCGGTCTCGTCCTCGGCGGCTAGGGCCGCGTCAAGGGCGGCGAGGGCGGGCAGCAGGTCGGAGGTCCGGCGGGCGCTCGGCGGCGAGCGCAGGATTTTCGGCTGGCTGGTGCGCAGCGCATTGGCCGGATCGAAGAACAGTTCCTCGGCCAGCTTCTCGCCCGGCCGCGCGCCGGTCTCGTGGATGGCGATGTCGCCGGTGGGATTGTCGTCGGATTTCACCGACAGTCCGGCGAGCCGGATCATGTTTTCGGCGAGATCGCGGATGCGCACCGGCTCGCCCATCTCGAGCAGGAAGATGTCGCCGCCGTCGGCCATGGCGCCGGCCTGGACGATCAGTTCGGCCGCCTCGTGAATCGACATGAAATAGCGGGTCATGCGGCTGTCGGTGAGGGTCACCGGACCGCCGGCGGCGATCTGCTCGCGAAACAGCGGCACCACCGAGCCGTTGGAGCCGAGCACGTTGCCGAAGCGCACCGAACAGTAGCGCATGCCGCTGCCCTTGCCGTAGTGGCGCACGATCAGTTCGGCCCAGCGCTTGGTCGCCCCCATGACGCTCGAGGGCCGCACCGCCTTGTCGGAGGAGATCAGGACGAAGCGCTTGACGCCGGCCGCGACCGCCGCTTCCACCAGGATTCGGGTGCCCAGAACATTGTTGCGAACCCCCTCCAGCGCATTGGCCTCGACCAGTGGCACGTGCTTGTGCGCCGCGGCGTGGAAGATCACCTCGACGCGCTGCCCCTCGAGCGTCCGGCGAACCAGCGCGGCGTCGGCGATCGAGCCGAGCACCGGGATGATCTCGACCTGAGCCAGGGTGCGCAGGTGCCGGTCGATCTCGTAGAGCGCGAACTCGTTGGCCTCGAGCAGCACCAGCTTCTTCGGCGCGTGCTGGACGATCAGCCGGGTGAGCTCCGAGCCGATCGAGCCGCCGGCGCCGGTGACGAGGATCACCCGGCCGCCAAGGATTTCGCCCATCAGCTCTGGATCGGCCGGCACGGCGGAGCGGCCGAGCAGGTCGTCGATATCGATCTCGCGCAGTTGGCTGATCAGGTACTTGCCGGAGACCAGGTCGGCAATCGCCGGCAGCGCCCGGATCTTGACGGGGTGATGGCTGAGTTCGGTGACGATCTGGGCACGGCGGGTGGCGTCGGCCGAGGGGATCGAGAGGATCACCTCGCTGACGCCGCGGTTGCGGATCAGCTCGCCGAGCTTGGACGGCGGATCGACGCGGATGCCGGCGACGTCGCGGCCCCACAGGCCCTGGTCATCATCGATGAAGGCGACGACATAGCTGGCGCGGTGGGCACGCAGGGCCTCGGCGAGCTGGGTGCCGGCGGAGCCGGCGCCATAAATCACCACACCGCCGCCACGGCCGAGGTTGCGCTCGGGCAGCCAGAGCAGCGCCTTGGCGAGGAAGCGTGAACCGGCGACCACCACAGTGCCGAAGATGAAATAGAACAGCGGCACGGTCCGCGGGAAGATCGCCAGCCGTGTTGCCTCGGCGAGGAACAGTGCGAACACCCAGAGCAGCGTTGCGAGGATCATCGCCTGGATGATGGTCCACAGCGCCCGCTCCGGCAGGTAGCGGATTACGGCGCGGTAGAGCCCGAGCCGGATGAATACCGGGATGGCGAGAGCCGGCGCCAGCAGCATCAGCAGCAGGTGCGACATGGTGGGGGTGAAGGCGCCACCGAGACGGACAGCAAAGCTCAGCCATAGCACGCCGAGCAGCGCGAGCATGTCGAAGCCGATCAGAATGGCTTGCTTCCAGCGACGCGGCAGTCCGCTCAGTCCGTCGCGGACCTTGTTCAACGTCATAAAGTAATCCACCCGCAGGGAGCCCGCGTGGCCTGCGGCTGCCCCGGGTTTTGTAACGATGCCGCCCGGTCTTTCCAACGCCTTTATGCTATGGCATCACAGCCCAAATCGCCGAACCAGGATTTCGACATGACGATCAGACTGCATCGGGGCGACCTGCCCGACCTCTCGCGCTATGGCCGGGAGGTGGCGATCGACACCGAAACCATGGGGCTCGATCCGCGCCGCGACCGGCTTTGCGTGGTGCAGCTCTCCCCCGGTGACGGCAGCGCCGACGTGGTGCAGATCCCGCAGGACCTGAAGGAAGCGCCAAATCTGGTGAAACTGCTGAGCGATCCTGGCGTCACCAAGATCTTCCACTATGCGCGGTTCGACATGGCCGTGCTGAAGCACCGCTTCGGCATCGTCACCGGCCCGGTCTACTGCACCAAGATCGCTTCGAAGCTGGTGCGCACCTATACCGACCGGCACGGGCTCAAGGACCTGGCGCGCGAGCTCTTGAACATCGATATGTCCAAGCAGCAGCAGAGTTCGGACTGGGGCGCGGAGAAGATCTCCGAAGCGCAGCTCGACTATGCCGCCTCGGACGTCCTCTACCTGCACGACCTGAAGCGCCACCTCGATCGGATGCTCAGGCGCGAAGGCCGGACCGAACTGGCCCTGGCCTGCTTCGAGTTTCTCAAGCACCGGATCGACCTCGACCTGATGGGCTGGGACGAGACCGACATCTTCGCGCATAGCTGATGGCGACGCTGGCCGCCCCGATCGACGATCGCGCCGCGCTCTACGCACGGCTCAATCGTCGCAACCGGCTGGTCGGCCTGTTGCGCTGGCTGGTGCCGGCCGGCGGCGTGCTGGTGTTCGTGGTACTGTTGGCGATGATCGTCATCGACAATCTGGGGCAGCGCTTCGGCTACTCCAACATCAGGATCGATCGCGACAACCTGGTGGTGGAAACGCCGCGGCTGACCTCGACCGGCGATGACGGCACGCTCTACGCGCTGTCGGCGCGAGCGGCCAAGGTGGCGCCGACCCAGAACGACCTGATCGACATGGAGGACGCGGTGTTCACCATGACCCCGCCGGAAGGCGCGGCGATGCAGGCGGAAGCGGCCGAGGCGCAGTTCCAGACCAACGACCAGTTGCTGCATGTGCCGGGCATCGCCCATGTCACCAGTTCCGAAGGGCTCGACGGCACGCTCGAAGGCGTGTTCGCCGACCTGATGGACTGGAAAATGGTGGCCAACGGCCATGTGGACATCACCATGCCGAGCGGCTCGCGCGTCATCTCGGACGGTATGACCTACGATCGCGGGACCGGCATCTACACGTTCAAGAACGCCAGGGTGACGCTGAACTCGACCCCGGGGGAAACCGAATGAAGCTGTGCGCTGCCCTCGCCCTCCTCCTGGCCCTGGCGTTGCCGGCCGCCGCCGCCGAGCCGGTGAACGTCGCAGCTGACGATTTCACCATCGACCAGGGCAACAGCAACGCCACCTTCACCGGCAACGTCACGATCACCCGGACCGGGTTGAAGCTGTGGGCCGACAAGGTGGTGGTGCTGTATGGCAGCGGCGGGCAAAGCGACATCGACAGCCTCACCGCCACCGGCAACGTGCGGATCAAGACCGACAGCCAGGATGCCACCGGCGCCAAGGCGACGTTCGATCCGGATACGCTGATCCTGAGGCTGAGCGGCAATGTCACGGTGGTCAACGCGCAGGGCAAGCTCAGCGGGCCGGAGCTGACCATCAACCTCAAGACCAACAGCTCGGTGTTCAAGGGAAACGAAGGGGGCCGGGTGACCGGCGTCTTCACTCCGCAATGAACGAGGCGGCGACAGTCAAGGCCAAGGCGCCGGTCGACCAGACCGGCTGGCTGGTGGCGCATGGGCTGAACAAGAGTTTCGGCAAGCGCACGGTGGTCGAGAATGTCAGCCTCGCGGTGCGGCGCGGCGAGGCGGTGGGCCTGCTCGGCCCGAACGGGGCCGGCAAGACGACCGTCTTCACCATGATCATGGGGCTGGTGAAGCCGGACAAGGGCAAGATTCTGGTCGATGGGCGGCCGATCACCAACCTGCCGCTGTTCCAGCGCGGGCGGCTCGGCATCGGCTATCTGCCGCAGGAAAGCTCGATCTTTCGCGGTCTCAGCGTCGAGGGCAACATCCTCGCGGTGCTCGAGGGACACGTGCCGAAGAAAGCCGACCGGCTGGCGCGGCTCAACGAACTGCTGGCCGAATTCGGTATCGCCCATATCGCCAAATCCAATGCCCTGGCGCTGTCGGGCGGCGAACGGCGGCGCGTCGAAATCGCCCGGGCGGTCGCCACCGACCCGTTGTTCATGCTGCTCGACGAGCCGTTTGCCGGCGTCGACCCGATCGCCGTGAGCGAGGTCAAGATGCTGGTCAAGCACCTTACCCGCCGCGGCATCGGCGTTTTGATCACCGACCATTCGGTGCGCGAAACGCTGTCGCTGGTCGACCGCGCCTACGTGATCCACGAGGGGCACGTGATGATCCAGGGCAAGCCCGACGTCATCGCCGCGGATCCGGAGGCGAGGCGGGTGTATCTGGGGGAGACGTTCGAGGTGTGAGGTGAATGGTGAATGGTGAATGGTGAATGGTGAATGGTGAATGGTGAATGGTGAAGAGGCGTGCGGTGCCTGCTCGCTCAGTCGCAAGTCTCCGGCCTCACCATTCACAATTCACCATTCACCATTCACGACCTCCCGCCTTGGCACGCTTCTTGCCCTCGCAGCGTCAATCATGCATGGATGGCGCCGGGAAGCCTCATTCGGTTGCCTTAGGGGAAACGCGCGCATGGCCTTGTCGCCACGGCTTGAGGTTCGTCAGAGCCAGGGCCTGACGCTCACGCCGCAATTGATGCAGTCGATCCGGCTGCTGCAACTCAGCCACCTCGAGCTCAACAGCTTCGTCGAGGCCGAGCTGCTGCGCAATCCGCTGCTCGAACGCGAGGACGGGGCAGAGCCGACCGAGGAGGCGACGGAAGCGCCGGAGCGTCCGGCAGAACTCAACGCCGCCGAGGACACGGTCGACTTTTCCGATCGCATTCAATCGGCGGACTCGATCGCCAATGGCTATGACACTGAGGTCGAGAACGTCTTCCCCGACCAGTCGGGGCCGGAACGGCAGACCGATTCGACGCAGTGGAACGAGCGGAGCGGCGGCGACGGGGAAGCGGCCGACATCGACCAGTTCGTCGCGGCACGGCCGACACTCGCCGACCACCTCGCCGCGCAGGCCGGCCTGATCGTCGCCGATCCGGCGGAACGGCTGATCGCGCAGTTCCTGATCGACAGTCTCAGCGAGGCGGGCTACCTGGCCGTCGAGCTCGAAACCGTGGCCGAGCAGCTCGGGGCCCCGGTCGCAACCATCGAGGCAGTGCTGTTGAAGCTGCAGGGCTGCGACCCCGTCGGAGTGTTCGCCCGCGATGTCCGCGAGTGCCTGGCGCTGCAGCTGAGGGAGAAGGACCGGCTCGACCCACTGATGCTGCGCCTGCTCGACAATCTCGAGCTGATCGCCCAGCACGACCTGACGGCCCTCGGCCGCGCCGTGGGCGCCGATCGCGAGGATCTGCTCGACATGCTGGCCGAACTGCGCCAGCTCGATCCACGACCCGGCCGCGCCTTCGAGGCCGGCCCGGTGGAATCGGTGGTGCCCGACGTGTTCGTACGGCCAGGACCCGGCGGCGAGTGGCAGATCGAACTCAATGCCGAGGTGCTGCCGCGGGTACTGGTCAACCGCACCTACTATGCCTCGGTGACCAAGAAGACCCGCGACACCACCGAAAAGAGCTTCCTCACCGATTGCCTCGCCACCGCCAACTGGCTGGCCAAGAGCCTCGACCAGCGGGCCCAGACCATCCTCAAGGTCACGGCCGAGATCGTCAAACAGCAGGATGGTTTCCTCGTCCACGGCATCACCCATCTCAAACCGATGACGCTGAAGGCAGTCGCCGACGCCATCGAGATGCATGAGTCGACGGTGAGCCGGGTCACCTCGAACAAATACGTGTCGACACCGCGTGGACTGTTCGAGATGAAGTACTTCTTCACCACGGCGCTCGGCTCATCGACCGGCGAGGGCGACCATTCGGCCGAGGCGGTGCGCCATCGCATCAAGCAGATCATCGATGCCGAGCAGCCGGCCGATATCCTCTCGGACGACACCATCGCCGAAATGCTGCAGAAGGAACGCGGGATCGAAGTGGCGCGCCGCACCGTGGCGAAGTATCGCGAGGGAATGAACATCCCCTCCTCGGTGATCCGGCGTCGCCAGAAGCGCGCTATGGCAACGGCGCGCTAGTATCCAAGGTGAGCGCGCCAAACCGCCCGCCATCGTTTTTCGACATGTTCACCGGCGAGGATACGCCCCAGCCGGCAGCACAACGCGAACCGGGCTTCCTGCTCGATGCGCTTGCCGGCGACGCGCGGCACTGGCCCGACTGGCTGCTCGACGACGATCTCCAGCGCCAGATCCGGCTCACCCTTATCGAGCATGTCGTGGAACAAAAGCTGGTGATCGCGTTCACCGCCGGGGCGTGCACTGGGACCATCACAGCCAGCCCGGACGCCTCGGGCTACCTCCGCGTCGTGGTTGCAACCGATGGAGCCGAGTTTCTGACCGGTTATGTCGAGCGCGTCTGGGAAGAGCACGAAATCTGGCCGCCGGGCGCCACCGCCGAAGTCGGCGAGCAAGCCCCGGGACGGCTCGGCAAGCGCCGATCGTGGATCTCGGTTTCCACCCGCGGCTGGCCCCAGCTGAGACCGATCGCCAACGAGAACGGCTGGGTCAACCTGCTCCAGCTCGACGCCGCACCGACCGAGTAGTGCGATACATCGGGTCGCGGCGGAGGATAGCGCTTCGGCACCACTGCTGTCGACACCTCGCATTTGAACCCAATCCGGTTCCGCGCATTGCCCCTTGGGAGGGGTCGGTCTAGACTCCCTTCACCGGGGTGCCCACATCTCATGGTGGCGGCCGCTCCGGCCGGCTACACCAAAGAGAAAGAGGACCTCCATGACTCTGCGCGTCTCAGGAAAGAACATGGATGTCGGCGATGCGCTGCGGATCAGGGCGCAGGGCCATTTCGACACGGTGGTGAAGAAGTACTTCGACGGTAACTATACCGGCCACCTCACGCTCGAGCCCGAGGGCTCGGGCTTCAACGCCCAGTGCATGGTGCACCTCGATTCCGGCGCCGTGCTGCAGTCCAGTTCCTATGGCGGTGACGCCATGTCGGCCTACCAGGGCATGGCCGACACCATCGAGAAGCGCCTCAGGCGCTACAACCGCAAGCTCAAGGCGCATCGCCGGCACGTCAACGGCGCTGACGAGGAAGCGCTGTCCTACGTGCTGGCCGCGCCCAGCGAGGATGACGAGCTGATGGAGGATTACTCACCGCCGGTGATCGCCGAGGCGACCTCCAGCCTCAGGCAGATGTCTGTGGGCGAAGCGGTGATGCAGCTTGATCTGACCCAGGCGGAAGTGGTCGTATTCCGGCATGCTGGACATGGTGGCCTAAATGTGGTCTACCGCCGCGCCGACGGCAATATTGGCTGGATCGATCCAGCCCTCAAGCCGAACTAGGGCTCCGGAAAAGCTTGGTCTTTCCGCATCCACGATGGGAACTTCTTGATGGAATTGGCTGACATCCTCTCGGAGGACTCGGTGATTGTTTGCTCAGGGAACAAGACCAAACTGGACGTGCTGCGGCGGCTTTCCGAGCGGGCGGCCAAGATTTCCGGGCAGGACGCGGCGACCATTTTCGAAGCCGTAAACGATCGTGAACAGCTGGGCTCGACCGGGTTGGGCAACGGCATCGCCATTCCGCACGGCAAGTTCCCCGGGCTGGGTGCGGTGACGGCGGTATTCGCCAAGCTGGAACAGCCGGTGGAGTTCGAGTCGGTCGACGACCAGCCGGTCGACCTGGTGATGCTGCTGCTCGCGCCGATGGGCGCGGGCGCCGACCACCTCAAGGCCCTGGCTCGGGTGGCGCGCATCCTGCGCACCGATGCCGTGGTGGCGCGGCTGCGCCGCTCGGAGGACGCCGGCGAACTCTACGGCATCCTCACCCAGCCGCTGGAAACGACGCGGGCGGCTTAACTGGCCGCTTCGCTGCCCCGCGTACTGGCGTTGGGCGGTTGAGCCACCGTGCCCTCCCAAGACCCCCTCTCTTGCAAAATCTAAGGCTTAGCCAAACGGCTAAACCTAAGATTTTGCTTTCTCCCCCGCCAAGGGGGAGATGATCGGTGGCTTCCATTTGCACCAGTGCATCAGTCGGGACTCTCCCCCTTGGCGGGGGAGAAAGCGAAAACTTGGGCTTAGCGCAGCTAAGTCCTTAGTTTTCGCCAGAGCCCAGCGGCTCCCATGGGCGGTGAGGGCTCAGTGCAGCGTGACGATGCCGAAGGACTTGTCGCTCAGCCATTCGGCGACCGCTTCCTCGCTGTCGCCGACCATCAACGGCGAGCCGTCGGCCGAGACTACGATGTGGAAGTCGGACTCTTCGTTGAACTCGCTGTCGGGCAGGATCGGACCCATGTCCGCGCCTTTGACGTGCTTGACATAGACCACTGCATTGCCGCCGAGCGCCATGAACTGGGCCGGGGTCAGGTTCCGCAGGGGATTGTCGATGGGCTGTTCTCTGTTCTCTTGCACTTCATGTTCCCCTTTCTAGGCAGAACGGATCTCGATACGGCGGGCGATCTTTTCGGCTCTCGGACGAACAACTGCGATCATCAGCATGCCGTTCCGTAACATCGCGTCTTTGACCACCATGCCATCGGCGAGGAGGAAGTTTCGCTGGAACTGCCGCGCGGCGATGCCACGATGCAGGTATTCCCGGCTGCCGTCGTCTTTCTGTCGGCCGCGGACCAGCAGCTGGTTGTCTTCCACCGTCACCTCGAGGTCAGGCTCTGCGAACCCCGCGACGGCGATGGAAATCAGAAAGGTCTCCGCGCCCTCTCGATCGAGCGAACGCTCGATATTGTAGGGCGGGTAGCCATCGGCGGCTTTGCTCAACCGATCTATGCGTTCCTCGAACGCGTCGAAGCCGAGCAGGAAGGGCGCCGAAAACATGGAGACGCGCGACATCCGTATCGTCCTTGTTCCAAGCAACGGTGAGGAGCGGCCCGAGTTTCAGTGGCGCCGTTCCATGCCCGTGATATGGGTCTGGGACCATTCCCAATCAAGACCGCCGCCCGGGCGGGGAGCAGGACTTTGACCGACAGCACGGTGGCGGTGGTGATCCCCGCCTACAAGGCCGAGAGCCTGATCGAACAGGCGGTTCGCAGCGTCCTCCAGCAGACCCATGCCGACTGGGAGGCCTGGATCGTCACCGATGACGGCGAGGACTACGAGGAGTTGCTCGGCCGCGCCGGGCTCAGCGATGCGCGCTTCCGTTTCCTCAGCTCCGGCCGGGTCGGCGCCGGCGCGTCGCGGGCCCGCAACCTGGCGCTCGACCGCATCACCGCCCGCTATGTGGCGATCCTCGATGCCGACGACCGGCTGAAACCGCGAAAGCTCGAACTCGCCGTCGCGGCGCTGGCCGAGCAGCCGATCGTCGCCTCGGCCCTCGACGTGATGGACGACCGCTATGCGCACCTGCGTTTCGTCGGCGATGGCGAGGACCGGGTGCTGACGCCCGGCGCCTACAAGTTCGTCAACCTGTCGATGGATTCGATGATCGTCTGGGACCGCCGCCGCTGCGACGCGCGTTACGATCTCGAGCTCACCAACATGACCGACCTCGAGCTCCTGATGCAGCTCTGGCGCACCGCCGGCAGCGTCCACCACCTCGGTACGCCGCAGCACGACTACGTCAAGGTCTCGACTTCGATGAGCAACGGGACCGGCTTCACCGAGAAGATGATCGCTTCCAAGAAGGCGCTGTTGCAGCGGCTCGAGACCAACCACTACCGCTTCGCCGCCTCCGGTACGGCGGAGGGGCTGATTGCCTTTCTGGGGCTGTCGCTGGCGGCCGAGGCCGCCTATCCGATGGCGCTGAAAGAGACGCCCGGGCTGCTGTTCGAGGATCACCTCGAGCCGATGCTGAGGGCGTATGAGGCGCGGGTGAAGGGGGACTGAGTTTCGGCAGCGCGGCTGTGGCCCACCCCCACCCAGCTTCGCTACGGCTTCGCCTAGCTGCGCTACCCTCCCCACAAGGGGGAGGGAAATCGAAAGAACCGAAGCCGCAGTCGGGTCTCCCTCCCCCTTGTGGGGAGGGATCAAGGGTGGGGGTGGCCCCACGCTCAGAATACGACAAGCTAGCGCAAAGCCGCCTCGACATCCCTGAGATACGGCACCGACGGCTGGGCGCCCGGCTTCAGTACGGCGAGGCTGGCCGCCACCGCGGCGCGGCGCATGGCGGCTTCGAGATCCAGGCCGCCATCGAGACCGGCGGCGAGGTAGCCGCAGAAGGTGTCGCCGGCGCCGACGGTATCGACCGGATCGACCTGCATGGCGGGGACGGCAAAGCTGCCGGTTGGAGTGGCGGCGCGGGCGCCGTCGGGACCGAGGGTGACGATCACCGTCTGGTTCTGCGATTTCGCCCAATCAGTCATTGCCGCATCGAGCTTATCGACTCCGGCGCCGGTCAGCAGCTCGAACTCGGTTTCGTTGGCGATGACGATCGAGGCCTGTTCGGCGACCGCCTTGGTGGTCTTGAGGAAAGGCGCAGTGTTGAGGATCGAGACGACGCCCTGGGCCTTGGCCAGCTCGAGCGCCCGTTCGGTGGCGGCCTGCGGGATCTCCTGCTGCAGCATCAGCACCGAGCCGATGCCGAGCCCCTCGAGCGCCGCGTCGGCGTCGGCGCGGCCCATCGTGCCGTTGGCGCCGGGGAGGATGGCGATGACGTTCTCGCCGGCCTCGTCGACGAAGATCATGGCGATGCCGGTGGCGCCCTCGACGATGCGCACATGGCTCAGGTCGACGCCGTCGGCACGCAGCAGCTTCAGCGCTTCATCGGCGAAACTGTCGGTGCCGGCGGCGGCGAACATCCGAACCTCGGCGCCGGCGCGGCGGGCGGCCAGCGCCTGGTTGGCGCCCTTGCCGCCGGCGGCCATCGAGAACTGGTGCCCCGGCACGGTCTCGCCGGGCTTGGGGATGCGGCTGACGGTGCCGATCAGGTCGAGATTGGTGGAGCCGAGGACAGTGATCAATTGAGGACCTTGGGGATGGTGTTCCAGTTGCGCATGGTAGCGACAGCGCCCTTCTCCAACTGCCGGTCGAACTTGTCCAGCCCCGGACCGTGTCGGCCGTCGGGCTGGCGATAGCCGACGAGGTAGATGTCGCGCGCCTCGACCCGCACCACATCGTAATTGCCGGGGATGCCGGTATAGCTCGCGCCCTCGGGCAGCGGCTTGTCGAACAGCAGGACGTAACGGTGGAAGTTGCCCTGCTCCGGATAGGCCGCAAAGGGTTTTGCCGCCAGCATTGCCTCGATTTCGGCACCCGAGCGCATCACCGCCTCGGAGGACCAGCCCCAACGTTTTTCGATCGCCGCTTCCAGTTCGGCCTTCGGGTCGCGCGGGCACTCGAAGCGGACATTGCCGCTGGCGAGGATGGTCTTGATGCCGGTGTAACCGAGCTCCGCACAGAGCGCCTTCAGCTCGGCCATCTGCATCTGGCGCTTGCCGACATTGACGGCGCGCAGGAACGCCACCCAAACGGTCACTTCTGCTTGCCCTGCGGATAGATGGTCTCGCCGCGCTTCAGCATCTCGACGAAGCTCTCAATCTTCTTCCTGCGACCGGCCTCGGTCTTGAGGTTGTGGACGCGGAAGGCGAGCGCGAAACGGTTCTGCTCGGTGAGCTTGCCCAGCATTTCCCTGGCCGCGGGTTCGGCGTCGATGGCAGCCTGGAGGTCGTCGGGAATCTTCATGTCCTTGCCGGCGCCATAGGCCTTGTCCCAGCGCCCATCGGCCTTGGCCGCCTCGACATGCTTCATGCCGTGCTCGGTCATCCTGCCGGATTTGACCAGCCGGGCGACGTTGTCGACGTTGATCTTGCTCCAGATGCTCTTCCTGCCGCGGCGGGTGTAGCGCTGCAGGAAGCTCTTGTCGTCAAAGCCCTTGCGGACGGCATCGATCCAGCCCCAGCAGAGGATGACGTCGATCGCCTCTTTGGCGGTGATCGAGGGCAGGCCAGAGCCGACCTTGTGGATCTTGATCCACACCTCGTCCCAGCGCTCATCGTCGTGATGCTTACTCAACCAGTCGTAAAAGGCCTGCTCGTCCTTGAACTCGAGCACCTTGTCGGGATCGACATGGACCGGCGCCATCAGTCGGGCTCGCGATCGATGATCTTGTGCAGCGCCGGCTCGAGCCGCTCGTCATTGGGCAGCTGCAGGCCGAAGGTGCCGGTGAGCAGCTCGCGCAGCTCGACGACCGAGTTGAGCAACCGCGCTTCGCTCGGCGCGCCGACGGTGTGGATGTTCAGCTTGCGGTTGAACAGCGCGACGCGCCGGGCCTTCTCGACCCTGGCGACCAGGAGGTTCTGGGTGAAGAACGGCGAGGAATCGGCTTCATCGTTCAGCCTCGCCAGTTCATCCATGCCGCGTTCGATGCGCCCGAAGCTGTAGAGCGCGTGCCACTCGCCTTCGATCTCGATCTCCACCTGCCAGGTGCCGTCGGCTTCGAGCAGGCGGTAGGTATCGAGCGGGGTAGCCTGGGGGGTATCGGCGCGCAGCCGGAGCGGCGCCGTGGCGGTCTGGCCGCCGAAACCGACATCGGCAAGATAGGTGGTACCGGCGACCTCAACGGTCAGCACCAGATGGCGCAGTTGCGGTTCCTCGCCCGCCGGCAGGCCCCACAGCACGCGGGCGCCGTGCATCTTCACTTCGAAGTCGAGCTCCTCGAGCATCGCCTTGAACAACAGGTTGTGCTCGAAGCAATAGCCGCCACGGCGATCGAACAGCAGCTTCTGCTGCAGGTTGGCGAGGTCGAGCCGGACCGGCGCGCCCATCAGCGGATCGAGGTTCTCGTAAGGGATCGCTGCCGGATGCAACTGATGCAACTGGCTCAGCGTCTCCAGCGAAGGAGCGATCGAGCCGGCAAAGCCGATACGCTCGAACCAGGCATCGATATTGGCCTTTGATGCCACGGACATCCCCACCGCTGATTCCGGGAGGGCCATAATGATGAGCGGAACGGGATTTGTCACCCCGGCGCGGGAGGGACTGCCCGGAAGGGTAGGTGGGGGGTGCAAACCCCCGTTTCATCGAGTGGCAAGTCCGCTCAGGTGCCCAGCCAGCCACCGGGTCATCCCCGCGAAAGCGGGGACCTCCGTTTTCGATGGTGCCTGAGGCGCAAAAACAGAGGTTCCCGCTTTCGCGGGAATGACTCCGTGGGTAGCGGCACTGCTCTGATGCGATTGGAGCTAACGCACGACTGAGAGTCTTGCCGCCCCCTCCACCGCCTTCGGCGGTCCCCCTCCCCCGCCACGCGGGGGAGGATCAAGAAAGAGGTCAACCCGTAACGATCACCCGGGTGCCGGTGGGGACGCGGCTGTAGAGGTCGATGATGTCCTGGTTGATCAGGCGGATGCAGCCCGAGGACACGGACTGGCCGATGGTGTAGGGCTCGAGCGTGCCGTGCAGGCGGAAATGCGTGTCCTTGCCGTTGCGGTAGAGGTAGAGCGCGCGCGGGCCGAGCGGATTCTTGAGCCCCGGCTCGAGACCGGCGGCGACGGGCCCGTACTTTTCCGGCTGGGTCTTGATCATGTTGGCGGTGGGGGTCCAGCGCGGCCATTCGGCCTTGCGGGCGATGACCGCCGAGCCGCGGAAATTGAGCCCTTCCTCGCGCCCGACGCCGACGCCGTAGCGCATGGCGCGCCCGCCCGGCTGCACCAGGTAGAGGAAGCGCTCGGAAGTGTTGACGACGATGGTGCCGGGTTTCTCCCGGCCGGCATAGTCGACTTCCTGGCGCCAGTACTGCTGCGGGATCTTGCGGATATCGATGCCCGGAACCGGGAACGGTTCGCCGGTCTGCATCGAATAGTAGCTGGCCCACGGCTCATCGACCTGAATCACATTGGTTCGCGCGCTGAGATTGCGCTTGCCGGTGGAGGAACAGGCACTGAGCGCCAGAGCGGCGCCCCCGATGAGGAACAGACGACGGGTGGTCAAAACGGGTCTCGCAACAAGAGTGGCAATATCAGGGTGTTTACCAGCAAAAAGCGTGGCCACTTGTCGAGTGCAATGCGGTCACACTTGCCGGCCAATGCCGATCACGGCGACGTGTGTGCGGTTGCGCAATGCCCGGAGAAGCACCGGATGGGTCGCGAAGGCTGCTTGACATTGCCAAACTGTCACATAAAGTGAAACCGGTTTCACTCGGCGGGAGGGCACGTGCGGCTCGATCTCACCATTCTCATTCCGCATCTCGGCTTTCTGGCCGAAGGGGCGCTATTGACGCTCGAAGCCTGCGCCCTGGCGCTGGTGGGCAGCGTCATTCTCGGCATGCTGGTGGCCATCGCGCGCACCTCGTCGAGCCGGTGGATCAGACGGCTGGCCTTCGTCTATGTCGACCTGTTCCGCAACATCCCGTTCATCGTGCAGCTGTTTTTCTTCTATTACGGCCTGCCCGAGATCGGCATCTACATCGATGCCTTCACCACCGGGGTGGTGGCGCTGTCGATCGCCGGCGGCGCCTATGCCTCGGACGCGATCCGCGCCGGCATCCTCGCCATTGATAACGGCATCCTCGAAGCGGCCGAGGTCAGCGGGCTATCGAAGCGCGTCACCTTCACCCGCATCGTCTTGCCGATTGCGCTGCGCACCTCGGTGCGGCCGCTCGGCTCGGTGCTGATTAACATGATCCTCACCTCGTCGATCCTGTCGACCATCACGCTCAACGAACTGACCGGACAGGCCAAGATCGTCGCCTCCGATACGTTCCGGCCGTTCGAGGTCTATGTGGTGCTGCTGGTGGTCTATGCGGCACTGACCTACCTGGTGTCGCTGGCGATCACCCTGTTGCACCGCCGCCTCAATCGCGATCTCCAGGAACAGGTGAGCTGATGCGTTTCGCCGAGTTCACCCCCTACGACATCGTGCTGCTGCTGCAGGGCCTCGGGGTCACCGTCGGTTTGTTCCTCGTCACCTCGCTGATCGGGCTGGTGATCGGGGTGCTGTGGGGCGTGGTGCGGTTCTACCGCGTGCCAGTGCTGATGCAGGTCATTACCTTCGTCGCCGAGATCCTGAAGAACTCGCCGGTGCTGGTGCAGCTGTTCCTGGTGTTCTTCGGCGTACCGGCGTTCTTCAAGCTGAACATGACCCCGGTGAGCGCCGCAGTCATCACGCTGTCGCTCAACACCGCGGCTTTCGTCTACGTCATCGCGGTGTCCTCGATCGAATCGATCGGTCGCGACCAGGTCGAGGCGGCGCGAGTGTTCGGGCTCAGCCGCTGGCAGGTGCTGCGCCACGTGATCGCGCCACAGGCCGCCGCGTTCTCGATCGGACCGCTGACGGCGCTACTGGTCAACCAATTGCAGGTCACCTCGCTGATCTCGGTGATCGGCGTGCTCGACCTCGCCAAGATCGGCGCCACGCTCAACCTCAGGACGCTGAAGCCGTTCATCGTGTGGACGGCGGTCGGCATCCTCTACTACCTCGCCGCCAAGGCGGTCGCCTCGCTGGGCGCCTGGGCCGAAAAACGTCTGCGGGCGCACAGCGCCTTCCGGGGCCTGTGAAGCATGCTGAAAGTCGAAAACGTCAAGAAGGCCTTTGGCCCGGTCACCGTCCTCGACGGGGTGAACCTCACGGTGAACCCCGGCGAAGTGGTGTCGATCCTGGGCTCCTCGGGCTCGGGCAAATCGACGCTGATCCGCTGCATCAACGGGCTCGAAAAGCTCAACGACGGCAAGATCACTGTCGACGACTTCGATGTCTCGAAGCCCAAGGAACTGGCCGAGGCGCGCAAGCGCAGCGGCACGGTGTTCCAGCTGTTCAACCTCTACCCGCATATGACGGCGCTGCAGAACATCACGCTGGCGCCGATCGAGGTGCTGAAGCGCCCCAAGGCGGAAGCCGAGGCGGAAGGCCGGGCGCTGCTGGCCCAGGTGGGCCTGGGCGATCGCGCCGATGCCTACCCGGCGCAGCTCTCGGGCGGGCAGCGGCAGCGCGTCGGCATCTGCCGGGCGCTGGCGATGAAGCCGCGTTACCTGCTGCTCGACGAAGTGACCAGTGCGCTCGACCCCGAGATGACTTCGGAAGTGCTCGATATTCTCGCCAAGCTCGCCAAAGACGGCACCACCATGGTGTTCGTGACGCACGAGATCGAGTTCGCGCGGCAGATCTCGAACCGCATCGTCTTTCTTGAGAAGGGCGTGCTGCTGGTCGACCTGCCGACCGACAAGTTCTTCGCAGCCGATGGCGGCCTCGCACAGCCGCGCGTCGCGCAGTTTCTCTCCAAGATGCGGAAAGACTGACCGCCATGTTGTTCATCGCCAATGCGGAAGGCTGGCCCGGCATCCCGACGACCGTCGAGATGCTGCGTTCGGGCAGCGACAGCCTGACGGCCATGGTCGCCGGCATCTCGAAGGTGGAAGCCGAGACCAAGGTGCGCAGCGTCGGCCATGGCGGCTGGCCCAACATGCTGGGCGTGATGGAGTGCGATGCCGCGGTGATGGATGGCACGACGCGCGCGGTTGGCTCGGTGGGCGCGGTACCCGACACCATCCCGGTGGCGCGCCTCGCCCATGAAGTGATGAAGCAGCTGCCGCACGTCATGCTGACCGGCGACGGGGCGCGCCGCTTTGCCACTGAAACCGGTTTCTCGGTCGATGACGTGCTGCTCGAGGATTCAAAGCGGGTCTGGTGGGAGCGGCTCGAACAGGAAATGACGCCGGAGCAGCAGGCGGCCTTCCCGAATACGCCACTGGCGCCGCTGCTCAAGACCATCACCGACCCCGAGCGGGTGCGCGACACCACGGTCTATCTCAGCGCCGACCCGGCGCGCGGCATCCATGCCGCGACCTCGACCTCCGGCTGGGCCTGGAAATATCCGGGCCGGCTGGGCGACAGCCCGATCCCCGGCGCCGGCTTTTACGCCGACAGCCGCTATGGCGCGGCCGCCTGCACCCATACCGGCGAGATGACGATGCGCTGCGCCACCAGCCGCACGATCGTCCTCGCCATGAAGCTCGGCTACTCGCTCAGCGATGCGGTCAAGCTCGCGGCCGACGAGCTCAACGAACTCACCGAGGGCTTCCTTGGCGGAGTGGTTATCCACGCCGTCGACGCCAAGGGCAACCACGAGGTGGTGAACTTCAGATGCCAGGGCGAGATCCGCTACTGGTTCTGGGACGGATCGATGCCGGAAGCAGAACTCCGCGCAGCGAAGACTATCTGATCAAGGAGAGGAACAACCCATGAAGCGTATTCTGACTGCACTTGCCGCGCTGGCGCTCGTCGCCACCACGGCCGTCCCGGCCTTCGCCGGTATGCTCGACGACATCCGCGGCCGCAACGTGGTGCGCATCGGCGTGTCGCTCGGCGGCGAGCCGATCGGCTTCCGCGACGACCAGAACAACCCGGTCGGCTACGACGTCGACGTCGCCAACATGATCGCCACCAAGCTCGGCGTGCCGGTGGAATTCACCGACGTGTCGGGTGACGCCCGCATCTCGATGCTGGTCTCGGGCCAGCTCGATATCGTCGTTGCCAACACCTCGGCGACGCTCGAGCGCGCCAAGTCGGTGAACTTCACCATCCCCTACAACCGCGCGGGCCTGCGCGTCATCGTCCAGGCCGACTCGGGCATCACCTCGCTCGAAGGCCTCGCGGGCAAGAAGATCGTAGTCGGTCGCGGCACCACCGGCGAAACCTTCATCAAGACCGCCGTGCCGACCGCCGAGCTGGTCTATGTCGATCAGTTTGCGCCCGATGGCGTGCTGCAGCTGCAGCAGAAGCGCGTCGATGCGGCGATCGAAGACAGCTCGCTGCTCGACTACCTCGCCACCAAGAACCCGAGCCTCGTGACCATCCCGGGTCTCTACTCGAACGACCCGATCGGCATTGCCGTCGCCAAGGGCGATCCGGAATTCGTGCGCTGGCTCGACATGTTCGTGTCCGATTACATCCAGTCGGGCGCCTATGCAGCGAACTACAAGAAGTGGTGGGGCGAGACCGCCAACCCGCCCGAGCTGATCGCGCTCTGGTAAGAACCGGCAAGGGCAGCGCCCTTCTCCCTTTGCCGCTGCTCCAGCCGAAAGCCGGGCCGTCCCCCAAGACGGCCCGGAACCCGTTTAGTGGGGGTGGTGGTGGCAGCCGCCGCCTCCACTACCTTCTCCTGTATTCAAGCGTGGTGCAGGGCAGCCGATATTCCCGCACCACCGGTGTCATCCCAGCGAAAGCCGGGACCCAACTCACAGCCCGCACAAGTGGAAGCTTGGGTCCCAGCTTTCGCTGGGATGACATCGCGTGTGGGGCGAGAGCGGAGGTTTGCGGAGAGCCTCAGCTGGTCTTCCGCGGCACGAACCTGGTGGGGATCAGCACCGGCGGCTGGCCGGGAGTGAACGCCGTGGGGTCGGCGAGGAAGCGCACCATGTGGCGCACGTAATCGGCCTTGTCGTAGCCGATGGACGAAATCGGGTAGGCATCGAAATCGGTCAGCGACAGGTTGTCGAAGCCATAGAGGCGGAAGCGGGTCGGACGGTTGCCGGGAAAATCCTCGCGGCAGACATCGAGGATGCCCATCGCCATGGCGTCGGACGTGCAGAACACGGCATCGGGGCAATCGAAGCCGACTACCGCGGGCGCCGCGGCGTGCCCACTCTGATAGGAATAATCACCCTGGACGGTCTGGACGAGTTCGATGCCATGTTGGTTGAACGCGCTGAGATAGGAGGCGATCCGCGCCTGTTCGACCAGCGAGGAGGCACGGCCGGTGACCAGGGCGGCGGTCTTGACGCCGTGCTGCGCCGCATCGGCGACGGCCTGATGGATGCCCATAGCCTCGTCGGGGATCACCGTCGGCGACAGCCGGTCGTGGCGGCCGTTGAGCATCACCACCAGATCGGAGCGGAACATCTTCCGCACCGTCTCGGCATCGGCGAAATCGGAGAACACCAGCGCCGCGTCGACATGATAGGCGACGCCCTGGCGCAAAAACTCCTCGACCTTATCGACCGAGCCGACGCGGATGAGGATCACCTGCTTGCCGATGGCCTGGGTCTCGGCCAGCAGCCGATCGAACAGGTCGAGATCGGAAAGGTCGTGGATGTGGTTGACCACCACGGCGATCAGATTGACCGTCTTGGTGGTGAGGCTCTGCGCCAGGAGGTTGACGCGATAGCCGAGCTCGGCCGCCGCCTGCAGTACCCGCTCGCGCTTTTCGGCCGAAACCGGACGCTTTTCAGTCGAGAGCGCCCTCGACGCCACCGCCCGCGACACCCCGGCGAGCGCCGCGACATCGTCGATGGTAGGGGTCGCCTGCTGCCGGGCCTGTTCAACCATTGTCCGCCATCGCACCTTTCGCGCGGCCCGAGTCGGCCGCGTTCGACGAAGGTAGATGCCTCGGCGTTAGAAAGCACTCAACAGCGATGATTATCTGCTTCGATATTGGCGGTTCCGGGATCAAGGCGGCGCTGGCCAAAAACCCCGCCGAGCTGACGTCGCTCGGCCGGGTGCCGACACCGCTCGACGACTTTTCCGCCTTCGTCGCCGCCATCCGCGACGTCGCCGGCTCGGCGGCAGCACAGGCGGGGACGCCGATCGCGATTTCGATCACCGGGGTGGTCGATCCGGTCACCGAGATCATCACCTGCGCCAATATCCCCTGCATCGACAAGCGCCGGCTCTCCGCCGAACTGGCGGTGGCGCTCGGCCGCCCGGTGTTCGTCGCCAACGATGCCGACTGCTTCGCGCTCGCCGAAGCCATCGAGGGCGCCGGTCGCGGCCACCGCATCGTCTTCGGCGCGATTCTCGGCACCGGTGTGGGCGGCGGCATCGTCATCGACGGGCGGATCGTCAACGGTGCCGGCGGCTTTGCCGGCGAGTGGGGGCATGGTCCGGTCGCCGCGACGTCGGCCGGCAACCCGCCGGTCGCCATCCCACGGTTCCCCTGCGGCTGCGGGCAGGTGGGCTGCGTCGACACGGTCGGCGCGGCGCGCGGCATGGAGCGGCTGCATAAGCACCTGCACGGTGTCGAGCTGCCGAGCACTGCGATCGTCGAGGCCTGGCGAGCTGGTGACCTCAGGGCGGCTCGCACCATCGAGGTACAGATCGACCTCGTCGCCGGGCCGCTGGCGCTGGTGCTCAATGTGCTCGGCGCCGGCATCGTGCCGGTCGGAGGCGGGCTCGGCAAGGTGCCGGAGTTCGTCGCGCTGCTCGACACCGAAGTGCGCAAGCGCATCCTGCGGCGGCTCAGCACGCCGCTGGTGGTCTGCTCGCGACTCACGCTAGAGCCCGGCCTCGTCGGGGCCGCCATCCTCGGCTTTACGGAGAACGCCGCGTGAGTGCTCGCCTGTTGGAAGTCTGCGTCGCCGATCCGCAAAGCCTTGCTGCCGCCATAGCCGGCGGCGGCGACCGGATCGAACTCTGCTCGGGGCTCGAACTGGGCGGGCTCACCCCATCGGCCGGACTGATGCGGCTCGCCACGGCCGCCCCGATCCCGGTCTATGCCATCGTCCGCCCGCGCAGCGGCGATTTCGTCGCTGACGATGCCGACCTCGACGCCATGCTCGGCGACATCGACGCCATCCGCGCCGCCGGGCTTGCCGGCGTGGTGCTGGGCGCGTCGCGGCCGAATGGCGAGCTCGATGTAAAAGTCCTGGCCCGGCTGATGCAACAGGCTGAAGGGTTGGGCGCGACACTGCACCGCGCCATCGACCTGGTGCCGGATTTCGCCGAGGCGACGGAAGCGGCGATCGCGCTCGGGTTTGAACGCATTCTCACCTCGGGTGGCGTGCATGTCGCGCTCGATGGGGTCGACAATATCGCGACAGCGCTCGCCACCGCCCGCGGCCGGATCAAGATCATGGCCGGCTCGGGTCTGACGCCTGACAATGTCGGCGCCCTGCTCGCGGCGGTGCCGGTCGACGAAGTGCACAGCTCCTGCGCCTCGGCCGGTCCCGCGAGCAGCGCTCCCGCGGTGCGGCTGGGCTTTGCGGCGGAGACCCGCCGCCGCACCGACCCGGCCGTGGTGCGGGCGTTCAAGGCGGCGATGGCGGACTGAGTCTGGCCTAAAGTCCGGCGCGGGCTGACCCCCACCCCTGTCCCCTCCCCCTAAACAGGGGGAGGGAGACCCTCTCACTGACATCGAGTTGATCGTCTCCCGCCCCCTTCTTAGGGCAGGGCTATCGCATATGAACGGCCATCGGGCTCTCCGTGGTCCTCCCCCGCGCAGCGGGGGAGGGGGACCAGCGAAGCTGGTGGAGGGGGCGGCCCCACAAACCGGCGCATCCTGCCGCCCCCTCCACCGCCTTCGGCGGTCCCCCTCCCCCGTTGCACGGGGGAGGACCACGGAGAGGCCAGTGTGAATGACCCATATGCGATAGCCCTGCTTCTTAGGGGGAGGGGACAGGGGTGGGGGTCAGCCGGCACCGGCCTCAAACGCCAAGCCTCACCCGAACAGCAGAATCCCCCACAGCCCGATGGCGCCGACGAAGATGCGCCAGTAGGCGAAGATCGCGAAGCCGTGGCGCGAGATGTAATCGAGCAGATAGCGCACCACGAAGAAGGCGGTGACGAAGGCGGCGGCAAAGCCGATGATCACGGCGGCGCCGAGCTCGGCGGTGATGAAATCGCGGCTCTTGTAGAGATCATAGAGGAACGCCCCACCCATGATAGGCATGGCGATGAAGAAAGTGAACTCCGCGGCCGAGCGCTTGTCGGTGCCGAGCAGCAGCGCACCGACGATGGTCGAGCCGGAGCGCGACACGCCGGGGATCAGCGCCAGCATCTGGAACAGTCCGATATAGAGGCAGAGCAGCGGCGGATAGTTGTAGATATCTGTGTACTTCGGGGTGAGCTTCAACTGATCGACATAGAGCAGGATGATGCCGCCGACGATCAGCGACACGCAGAACACCACCGGCGTTTCGTAGATCACCGTCTTGATGAAATCGTGCAGCAGCACCCCAGCTATGGCCGCCGGGAACGAGGCGAGGATGACCCCGAGGATGAAGCGCAGAGCCCCGGGTTTCCGCGCGATCGCGTCCCTGGCGATGCCGAGCAGACGCTGGAAATACACCACGAGGATGGCGAGGATGGCGCCGAACTGGATCAGCACCTCGAACACCCGACCCGGGCTGTTGAAGCCAAGGAAGTGTCCCGCGAGCAGGATATGGGCAGTCGAGGAGACCGGTAGGAATTCGGTAAGCCCCTCGATAATCCCAAGGATCAGCGGCACAAAAAGACCTTGATCGGCGTTCATCTGATCCCCTAACTCATCCCACCGGAAGGGCGGCAAGCGTGGCATCTAGCGCGATTTGCCCGGGCCCGCCAAGGATCGGCAAGGATCGTTTTACCGCATGCCACGGTTGCTGCAGCACAGGCTCGACCCCTCCTCCCGCCTCGCCCGCTTGATGTTCGCCGAGTATGGCGTCGGCATCGACCTCGAGGACATCAAGCCGTGGCGGCGTGAGCCCGGGCTGCTCGAGATCAACCCCGCGGCGACGGTGCCGATCCTCGCCGAAGAGGGCGAACCACCGGTGGTCGGAACCCTGGCGGTGCTGCACGCGATCGAGGATCGCTATGTGCCGGCGGCGGTCGCCGGGCTGTTTCCGTCGCATGCGGCGCTGCGCAACGAGATGTGGCGGCTGCTCGAGTGGGTGCTGGTCAAGCTCAATGACGAAGTGACGCGCTATGTGCTCGAGGAAAAGATCGTCAAGCGCGACCAGCGCGGCATGACGCCGGAGCCCGGGGTACTGCGCGTCGCCAAGGCGAACCTTGCCGAGCACCTGCATTATTTCAACTGGCTGTTCGCCACGCGGCACTGGATTGCCGGCGACACCATGACGCTCGCCGATTTTGCGCTGGCGGCGCACCTTTCCAGCCTCGACTACCTGGGCGACGTGCAGTGGGACACCTCGCCCGAAACGCGGCAGTGGTATGCCCGGATCAAATCCCGACCGGCGTTCCGCACCCTCTTGAACGACCGCGTTGCCGGGATGCCGGCAGCGGCGGGCTACGCGGACTTGGACTTCTAGTCCCGTCCCCGTGCTATCCTTGTTGCACGGTGTCACTCCCGCGCAAGCGGGAGCCCCAGTCTTCTTTGCGGCACCGCAAACGGAGGTCCCCGCTTTCGCGGGGATGACCCTGTGAAAGCAGCGCAAGACCAGATCAGCCTCCTCGCCGCACTCCGCGACCGCGCCAAGGCCCTTGGCTTTGATGCGTTCGGCGTGGCGCGGGCGGATGCCCGGCCGGACCTGCCGGAAAAGCTCGGGACGGCCCTCGAGCGCGACTGGCACGGCGAGATGGCCTGGATGGCGGAGACCGCCGAGCGGCGGGGGGCGCCCCAAGCCCTGTGGCCGGAGGCGCGGTCGGTGATCGTGGTCGGGATGAACTACGGGCCCGACAGCGACCCGATGGCCGATCTCGCGCGCCGCTCGACCGGCAACATCTCGGTCTATGCCCGCAACCGCGACTACCACGACATCATCAAGGGCAAGCTCAAGGAGCTGGCCGGGCTGCTGAACCGCCGCACCGGGGCCGAGGTGAAGGTGTTCGTCGACACCGCTCCGGTGATGGAGAAACCGCTCGGCGAGGCGGCCGGCATCGGCTGGCAAGGCAAGCACACCGTGCTGGTCAGCCGCGAGTATGGCTCGTGGCTGTTCCTCGGCGCCATCTTCACCTCCGCCGAACTGCCGGCCGACGCGCCGCATGCCGAGAGCTGCGGCAATTGCCGGCGCTGCCTCGATATCTGCCCGACCAACGCCTTTCCGGCGCCGTTCCAGCTCGATGCCCGGCGCTGCCTCAGCTATCTCAATATCGAGCACCCGGGGCCGATCCCGCTGGAGTTCCGCGCCCCGATGGGCAACCGCATCTATGGCTGCGACGATTGCCTCGCCGTCTGCCCGTGGAACAAGTTCGCGTCGGAAACGCACGAGATGAAGCTGCGCGCCCGGGACGAACTGAAATCGCCGGCGCTGAGCGAATTGCTGCAACTCGACGATGCTGGCTTTCGCGCGCTGTTCGCCGGCTCGCCGATCAAGCGCATCGGCCATGCGCGGTTCATGAGGAACGTGCTGATCGCCGCCGGCAATTCCGGCGATGCGGCGCTGGTGCCACTGGCCGAGGCGCGGCTCGGCGATCCCGAGCCGCTGATCCGCGGCGCGGCGGTGTGGGCGGTGCGGCGGCTTGTGACGAAAGCGCGCGCGGATCTACTGGCGCTTGCGTTTTTGCCCGATGAAGGCGACATCAGCGTCCAGGCAGAGTGGAGCGCGGTCGTCCAGCCGGCGCGTGCAAACTAGAGTTCTATTGGAAATGCGCCTGTTCTTCTTCGGCATGGGTTACTCCTCGCGCGCCACTGCCCGCGCCCTGCACCTGCTGGCAGACCCCGCCATTCCCGTCGCCGGCACCACACGCAGCGCCGAGGCCGCCGAGTCGGAGGCCGACTCGGCTTACCGGCTCCACGTGTTCGACGGCGAGGTGCCGGGCACGACGCTCAGCGAGGACCTGCGCGCCGCGACCCACGTGATCCTCTCGATCCCGCCCGACGAGCGCGGCGACCCGGCACTGAACCTGCACAGGGCCGATCTCGATGCGGCGCCGAATCTCGAGTGGATCGGCTATTTCTCGACCGTCGGGGTTTATGGCGATTTTGGCGGCGAGTGGATCGACGAGGAGGCGCCGACGCGGCCGCTGAACGTGCGCTCGCGGCAGCGGGTCGAGGCCGAGCAGGCCTGGCGCGACTACGCCAGGCAGCGCGGCGTGCCGCTGTTCATCGTGCGGCTGGCCGGCATTTACGGCCCCGGCCGGTCGGCCTTCGACAAGCTGCGCGAGGGCACGGCGCGCCGCATCGTCAAACCGAACCAGGTGTTCAACCGCATCCATGTCGCCGATATCGGCCGGATCACGGCGCGCGCCGCGCTCAGCGACCTCGAGGGCACCTTTAATCTCGCCGATACCGAGCCGGCGCCGCCGCAGGACCTCGTCACCTACGCCGCTCATGTCATGGGCATGGCGCCGCCGCCCGAGATCCCGTTCGAAACCGCCGAGATGACGCCGATGGCGCGGAGCTTTTATTCAGACAACAAACGGGTCTCGTCGAAGAAAGTGCTGGCGGCGCTCGGCGCCGACCTCCTCTATCCGACTTATCGCGAAGGTCTCGACGCCATCTGGAAAGGCCGGCAATGAGCGCTCCCAAGCCCGCCACCCCGCCGCAGCGCGTGGTGCTCGAGGGCCACTATGTGCGGCTCGAACCGCTGACGCTGGCGCACGCACCGGACCTGTTCGAGGCCTCGAACGTGCCCGATGGCGCCGAGCGCTTCGCCTATCTGGGCGACTATGCCCCGAAGGCGCAGGCCGACACCGAGGCCTTTATCGCCGGTGTCCTCGGCAAGGACGATCCGATGCTGTTTGCCGTGATCGACAAATCGACCGGCAAGGTGAGCGGACGGCAGGCACTGATGCGCATCGTGCCAGAGCACGGGGTGATCGAGATCGGCTCGATCTACTGGGGTCCGGCGATCGCCCGTACGCCGCGGGCCACGGAGGCGCTCTATCTGTTCGCCCGCCACATCTTCGAAGACCTCGGCTATCGCCGCTTCGAGTGGAAGTGCAACGATCGGAACGAGCCGTCGAAGCGTGCTGCACGGCGCTTCGGCTTCACCTACGAGGGGCTGTTCCGCCAGCACATGATCGCGAAGGGCGAGAATCGCGACACCGCCTGGTTCTCGATGCTCGACCGCGAATGGCCGGCGAAGAAGGCCGGCTTCGAGCGCTGGCTCGAGCCGGGCAATTTTGGTGCGGATGGGCAGCAGAAGACGGCGCTGCGGTTCGGCTGAACCAGGGTAGCCGGTGGCTGTGGACCCCCACCCCTGTCCCCTCCCCGCAAGGGGGAGGGAGACCCTCATACCACCATCTCAGTATACGTCTCCCTCCCCCTTGCGGGGAGGGATTAAGGGTGGGGGGCAGCCCGCGCCGGCTCAGCCGGTCAGCCCTAAAGCTCGAGCTCCAGCTGCTCGGGCGGCGCAGTGATTTCGCGCTCCACCGCCGCCTTCAGCAGTTCGAGGTCCTCGGGGCGGCTCAAGCGATGATCGCCGTCGGGGATGAGGGTGAAGGTGACGGGGTCGGTGAGCAGATGCTGCACCAGCCGCATGGCGTGTTCGCGCGGCACATCGGGGTCCTTGCCGCCCTGCAGGATCGTCACCGGCGCACCGACATCGATGCCGCGGCCGAACATCAGGTGATGCTGGTTGCCGTCTTCGATCAGTTTCGCGGTGTAGGGATACGGCTGATCGGAATATTGCGAAGGCCGCTGTACTACCCCGTCACGCTTCAGCGCCGCCAGTTGCGCCTTGCTCATTCGCTTGGTCATCAGCTCGGCGGTCGCATCGACCGCCGGGGCGATCAGCACCAGCGCCTTGACCCGGTCGATCTCGCCCCGCCGACGCAGCTCGCGCGCCATGAGCAGCGCCAGCCAGCCGCCGAGCGAGGAGCCGACGATCACCTGGGGCCCCGAGGTGGTCAGGAACACGGCGAGCGATTCCTCGAGCCAGCGACTCACCGTGCCATCGAGGAAATCGCCACCCGACAGGCCATTGCCGGAATGATCGAGGCGGGTAACGGCTAGGCCCTTGTCGGCGCCGAACGCATCGAGGGCCGAGGACTTGGTGCCACGCATGTCGGAGCGATAGCCGTTGAGCCAGAAGATGCCGGGGGATTTTCCGGGCCGGCGCAGCATGGCGATGCGGCGCGCCTCAGCACCCTCGCCGACCTCAAGGTACTCGACGGCGGGCTCCATGCTGGCCGACTCCATTTCCGGTCCTCGGTTCTCTTGCCGGCCTTTTGCCTCGCGTTAGCCTTCGCGGCAACAGTTTGTCATCAAACCGCGCCTTGCTGCTGTTTCTTGTCTGTTCCGGTGTTGACTTATCGTCGACGCAGCACGATTTTAGCCGCGATCTCCCGCCGCTCCGGTAACAATCGAAGGATCGCCTCCCATTCGTCGTCCCATGAGACCCGTCGCGCCCCAGAAAGATGGGCCGCAATCCAACGAAGATATCTCCTCCCCCGATGTCCAGCTGATTGATGCCGAAGGCGCCAACCGTGGCGTCGTGCGGACGCGCGAGGCGTTGTCCGAGGCGCAGGAGCAGGGACTCGATCTCGTCATCATTTCCCCGAATTCGGTTCCGCCCGTTGCCAAGATGCTCGATCTCGGCCGCTTCAAATACGCTGCCCAGAAGAAGGCGGCCGAAGCGCGCAAGAAGCAGAAGGTGATCGAGGTCAAGGAAATCCAGCTGCGTCCGAACATCGATACGCACGATTACGAGACCAAGATGAAGGCGGTGCACCGCTTCCTCGAAGACGGCGACCGGGTCAAGGTCACCATGCGCTTCCGCGGCCGCGAAATGGCGCACCAGGAACTGGGCATGCAGCTCCTGGTCAAGGTGCAGGCCGAGCTCGAGGACAAGGCGAAGGTCGAATCCTCGCCGCGCTCGGAAGGCCGTCAGATGGTTATGGTGCTGGCGCCGAAGTAAGGCGACGGCAGAGTGAGTTGAACGAGGGCGGCCTCTCGGGCCGCCCTTTGTTTTTTTGGATTGAGTCTTCTGGGATTGATCCGAAGCAGACGGCCCCCTCCCATCCTCCCCCATGAAGGGGGAGGTGCCCCGCCGGTGCATTTGGCACGATTGTAGGCAGAGCCTCAACTCTTCACCTCCCCCTTTATGGGGGAGGCCGGGAGGGTGCCGTCTCTTTCAGTCAGCGCGTCGCCGTGCCAACCCGGCCAGCGCCACCAGCAGCCAGCCGACGATCAGCCCACCACCGCCAAGCGGCGCGGCCAGCGGGAACAGCGGCCCGCCGAGCAGCGAGCGCGACGCGAGGTCGCCGGCGAACAACAGCAGCCCGACGAGCAGCACCACTCCGGCCGCCACGGCCACCCGGCTCGCGGCCAGAAGGCTTAGCCCGATCAACACCGGCGCATGAAGCAGCAGGAAGTTCGCGGCGATCCCGAGATTATCGTCACCGGCATGGCTGGCGCGGGCTGCCGCCGCGACGCCAAGCGCTCCGCAGAGGCCGGCGGACACCAGCAGGAGACGGGAGGCGAGGGGTGGGGTTCGACATAGGCTGCTCCGGGCTGCGGGCGACTCTAGAACGGTTACATCCGAGCATAGAGCAAAGGGCGCCAGCGGCGCCCTTCCTTCGAGTCTCGATTTCTCCGTCTCCCTCCCCTCGTGGAGAGGGTAGCGCAGCTGGGCTTTAGCCGTGGCGCAGCCGGGTGGGGGGAGCCCACGCGCCGGCTCACTTGGTCACCGCCACCCTTGATCCCTCCCCACAAGGGGAGGGAGAGCCGAATGAGCGTTCTTTAGCTGAGCTTACGCCGCGAGCTTCAGCCAGGCCGGGGCGATTGCGGTGCCCTGGCCGAGGCCGTAGCCAAAGCGGATGTTCAGCATGCCGACCGGCTCGACCAGGCGGGCGCCGTCGAGGCCGCCGACCTTTTCGACCGCGAAGCCCGAAGCCGCGACCAGCTCAGCGACCGCATCGACGGCGGCGGCGTCATTGCCGGCGAGGAACACCGGGATGTTGGCAGTGGCGCTCGCCGGGGTGTCGAACAGGCTGGCGAAGATGGTGTTGTAGCCCTTGACCACCCTGGCCGAGGGCGCCGCAGCCTGCAGCTCTTCGGCCGCCGAGGTGGTGTGGCCGATGGCGAGCCCGGAGAAATCCGCCTTCACCGGGTTGGTCATGTCGACGACGATCTTGCCGTTGAGCGGCAGCTTGCCGGCGAGCTCGAGCGCCGCACCGTAGGGCAGCGCCAGGATGACGATGTCGGCGGCGAGCACGGCGTTCTGGTAGTCGGTAACGGCAGCGCCGACCGAGGCGGCGAACTCGGCAGCGGCGGCCGGGTTGGAGGCGCCGAGCACCAGCTCGGCCTTGCCGGCGAGCCGCCTGGCGAGACCCTTGCCCATGTTGCCGAGGCCGAGAATTGCGGTGGTGGTCATCTGGAGAAACTCCCTGCTGCGATTGCGATGCCCCTATCTACGCGCCGGCATGCAGGTATAGAATTGCCGCCAATTGCGCTTCACTGTTGCGTTGGAGTATCGAATGGCCGAGCTCACCAACCTCGAAACTTTCGTCGCGGCGGTCAAATCGGGCAGCTTTGCCGGGGCGGCGCGGCGGCTCGGCATCTCCCCGGCAATGGTCGGCCGCCGCATCCAGGCGCTGGAGGAGGATCACGGCGCCCGGCTGATCGAACGCACCACCCGCGCGCAGCGGCTGACCGAGCTGGGCGAGAGCTTTTTTGCCCAGGCCGAAGCGGTGCTCGAGGCGGTGGCCGAGCTCGACGATCTCACCCGTATCGAGCCAGGAAAGCTCTCCGGGCGGATACGCGCCACCGGGCCGGCGACGCTCGGCATCCACCGGCTCGCCGGCATCGTGGCACGGTTCTGCGAGGACAACCCGGCGGTGACGGTGGAGCTCAGCCTCAATGACCGCCGCGCCGACCTGATTGCCGAGGGCTTCGATGTCGCCATCCGGGTCGGCGAATTGCAGGCCTCGACGATGATCGCGCGGCGGATCGGCACTTACCGTTTCCGCTGCGTCACCTCGCCCACCTATGCCGACGCCTTCGGGGTGCCGGCGACGCCGGAAGAGCTCAGGCGGCACCGCTGCATCCTCAACCTCAACATGAGCCCGCGCAACCGCTGGCCGTTCATCGGGCCGGGCGGGGCCTCGGTCATCGCCGAGGTCGAGGGCGGGCTGCAGATCGACAATGGCGAGGCGCAACTGGCGGCGGCGCTGGAAGGGGCCGGCATCGTCTACCTGCCGGTCGATCTCGTCACCGAGCCGCTGCGCCTGGGCCGGCTTATCGAGGTGCTGCCGCACTGGCAGCGCATGACGCTGCCGATCCACCTGGTCTACCCGTCGCGGCGCCTCGTGCCACGGCGGTTGAGCGCCTTCATGGAGGCCATCGCCGCCGGCCTCAAGGACACCGCGGCCTGAGCCAATACTGTTCTCCGCGGCCCGATTAACTGTCTTCGGTAACCACGCCGGTACCCACCCGGGTTGGAATACTGGCCGGACGCACGGCATTATCGTAAAATGCAATCATGCATGTGGCAGCCAGTACCGTGTCAGCGTCCGAATACCTTCGGGAGATTCTCGATCGCGAGATGATCACGCGCGAAGCGATGGCCGAGATGGCGCGCGTCGAAAGCAAGATCGCGGCGCTGTGCCACGCCTGGGGCAGCCGCCACATTGTCGACGTCACCCCCGGCGGCGGCTACGAGAAGGCGATGGCCAACCGTAGCGGCATCTGCATCGACTACGTGGTGTGGATCCATGCACAATCCGAGCATCACATTCCGCAGATCTACGAATCGATGTTCTCCGCCTTTCAGCGGCTGGGACTCGCGCCGATCCGCCGCGATGTGACGCTGGCGCTCAACCTCGGCAACATGGTCGTCGACCTGCTGCCGGCAAAGCGCCTGTCGATGATCTCGGATATCCACGAGATTTATTCCACCCGCCGGGCCAAGGCGATCACCACGAACCTGCACCAGCACGTGCTCGACAGCCACGATGCCGGCTGGCACGAGGAGGTGCGGATCCTGAAGCTCTGGCGCGACCAGAACGGGCTGGATTTCCCATCCTATTATCTGGAGCTCGCCACCCAGGCGGCGTTGCGCCGCCGCCCGGCCGGAGCGCTGGCCGACAATGTCTGGATGGCGCTCGGCTTTTTCGAGCGCCTTCTGGTGCCGCGCGCCATGCTCGACCCGGCGAACGCCGCCAATATCGTCTCCGACGAACTCACTGCGGCGCAGAAGCACTCCATTGCGCTCGCCGCCGAGGCGGCGCGCAATGGCCGGCCGTGGTCGGAGATCGTGCGGTAGCCCAATTCGGTATAGCACGGCCAGTGTGTTGCTGCCCCACCCCACCCAGCTCCGCTAGGCCGCTGACGCGGCAAGCTGCGCTGCCCTCCCCATCAAGGGGAGGGAAAGCGATGGAACCGAAGACTCGCAGTCAGGTCTCCCTCCCCTTGTGGGGAGGGTAGCGCAGCTAGGGCCAATCGGCCCGTAGCGAAGCTGGGTGGGGGTGGCCAAGTGCACCGGCTCAGCAACCCTGCCTTAAGTCACAACACGCTATGATGGCCTCTCACCTCTGAGGGAGGGGATCCGTGTTCGACCACAAGGAAACCTTGTTCCACGTCGCGAGCCAGTTGGCGCGCCGGCTCGCCAACCACCTGCGCGAGGCGCTGGAGCCGTTCGGGCTGCACCCGGCGCAGTTCACCGCGCTTAGCGAGATCGCCGAGCGTGAGGGCCTGACGCAGGCCGAGCTGGTCACCCGGCTCGAACTCGAACAACCCGGCGTCGCCCGTACCCTTGGCGGGCTCGAGGCCGATGGCTGGATCGAGAAGGCGTCGATCGGCAAGGGCCGGGCGCAGGGGCTCTATCTCAGCGCAAAGGCCAAGAGCGTGCTGCCCGAAGCCGCGGCTGCAGCAGCCCGCGCCGACCGGCAGGCGCTGGCCAGCCTCACGAAGACCGAGGCGGCGCATCTGATCGACGGGCTCAGCGAGCTGGCGGCAGCGAACCGGGGTTAAGGCCTTCGGGACCGCGAGGCAGGGAGTCTCAACGCCCATCGGCGTCATTCCCGCGCAGGCGGGAACCTAGTGGGATGTTGCAACACCAGTGGAGGCCGAGGGATCCCACTGGGTCCCCGCCTTCGCGGGGATGACGCCGGTGGGAAGCTCAAGCTCGAGCTCCAACCACCATGCGGACCCAACCTAGCCGTCAGACGCCCTAACGCTCGGCAACCACCTGGGCGGCCGCCGGCTCGATATCGGCAAAGGGTTTGGGCAGCAGCACAAAGACCGCCAGCGCCAGCAGCCAGATGGCGCCGCGCAAATGCGCCTTGGTAATCGGCAGCCGCCATGGCTCGGCCGACTTGGCCGCGAACAGATCGGTCATCGTTACGCTTCCCGGAGTTGCGCCTTCGACGCGGCGCTTGCCAGGGATCACGGCAGAGCGATATTACGCGCTGATGACAGCGGCGGCGCGCCCTCTTGCGCCTCCGCCACTTTCCCCCTATACACCCGCCTTCTCGACGGGCCGCCCGGCCAAAAGGCATGCCGTGGCGATCCCGAATGCAGGCTCTGATGAGCCGCCTCTAACCAGGACAGCAAAATGCCAAAGATGAAGACTAAATCGGGCGCCAAGAAGCGCTTCAAGATGACCGCGACCGGCCGCGTCAAAGCGGGCGTCGCAGGCAAGCGGCACCGGCTGATGAGCCACGACGCCGACTACATCCGCTCGCATCGGGGGACCAAGATCCTCAAGAAGGGCGATGAGAGTCTGGTCAAGTGGTACATGCCGTATAACCGTTAAGGAGCGCCGATAGATGTCACGCGTTAAAAGAGGCGTTACCGCCCACGCCCGCCACAAGAAGGTTCTTAAGGCCGCTTCCGGTTTTTACGGTCGCCGCAAGAACACCATCCGCACCGCCAAGGCTGCCGTCGACAAGGCCGGCCAGTACGCGTACCGCGATCGCCGGGTCAAGAAGCGCAACTTCCGCGCCCTGTGGATCCAGCGCATCAACGCCGCCGTGCGCGACCATGGCCTGACCTACGGTCGATTTATCGACGGCCTCAGCAAGGCTGAGATCGCCGTCGACCGCAAAGTGCTCTCCGATCTCGCGATCACCGAGCCCGCAGCGTTCGCCGTGCTGGTTGAGCAGGCCAAGAAGGCTCTGGGGTATCTCGGCAAGATCGAGACGACCACCCACGAGCGTATTTCGGCCTAAGCGTCTAGCCCCGGAAAGTTGCAAGACTTTCCGGATCAAGGCTAAGAGCCAGTAAGAATTCTCGCCTTTTCTGAGGCCCTAAGCTAAGCCTTGCGCCGCCCCGTAAACCCGGGGATGGCGCGGGGCTTTTTCATTTGGCCCTGAAACATAATCTCGGAAAGCAACATGTCTCTCGACGCTCAGATCGCCACCCTTCGCGCCGATATCAGCGCTGCCGTCACCGCCGCCGGCGACGAAGCCGCCATCGAAGCCGTGCGCGTCGCAGCGCTCGGCAAGAAAGGCTCGGTCTCGGCCCTGCTTGCGACGCTCGGCGGCATCGCGCCGGAAGAGCGGAAATCCGCCGGCGCGGCCATCAATGGGCTGAAAACCGAGGTCACCGCGCTGATCGAAGCTCGCGCCACCGAACTCGCGAAGGCCGCACTTGATGCCCGCCTTGCGGCCGAGCGGGTCGACGTGACGCTGCCGGTCCGCCCCTCCCCCACCGCCGAGGGCCGCATCCATCCGGTCAGCCAGGTGATCGACGAGATCACCGCGATCTTCTCCGACATGGGCTTTTCGATCGCCGAAGGGCCCGATATCGAGACCGACTGGTACAACTTCACCGCGCTCAACTTCCCCGAGGGACATCCGGCGCGCGAGATGCACGACACCTTCTTCATGGCGCCGTCGCCGGATGGGGTGAAACGGGTGCTGCGCACGCACACCTCGCCGGTGCAGATCCGCACCATGCTGAAGGGCAACGAGAAGCCGGCGGCGCCCTACCTCACCCCGGCGATCGATCCGCCGATCCGCGTGGTGATGCCGGGCCGCACCTATCGGCACGACTCCGACCAGACCCACACGCCGATGTTCCACCAGGTCGAGGGCCTGGTGATCGATAAGAGCTCGCATATCGGCCAGTTGCGCTGGGTGCTGGAAGAATTCCTCAAGGCGTTCTTCGAGGTCGACAACGTGACGCTCAGGTTCCGCCCGAGCTTCTTCCCGTTCACCGAGCCATCGATGGAAGTCGACGTGCAGTGCGACCGCTCTGGCGCCGAGGTGAAGATCGGCGAAGGCAGCGATTGGCTGGAAATCCTCGGCTGCGGCATGGTGCATCCGAACGTCTTGCGCAATTGCGGGCTCGATCCCGATGTCTACCAGGGCTTTGCCTGGGGCATGGGCATCGATCGCATCGCCATGCTGAAATACGGCATGAATGACCTGCGCGCCTTCTTCGACGCCGACAAGCGCTGGCTCGATCACTACGGCTTCCGCCCGCTCGACCTGCCGACGCTGTTCGGGGGGCTCAGCAGCTGATGTCTGCGACCCCCGCGGCATCGCTGCGCGAGCGCGTGGTGCGCGTGCTGCACCGCGAGATGGATGCGATCCTCGCGCCCGCCGGCTATATCCAGGCCGGCGGGCGCTGGAGCCGCACGACCGCGTTCGCCCGCACCTGGGTCGAACTCCAGCGCAGCAGCTCGGGCCTCGCGTGCTACCTCAATCTGGGCCGCCTGCAACGGCTGTTCAAATGGGAATGGGTACCGCCCGGCACCTACTTTACGGGCTGGCGCATCTGCGACTTCACCGACAGCACGGCCGAGCACAACAGCCTCGACGCGCTGGCCTATGGGCAGCTCGATGGCGACAGCCCGCTGCGCGCCAAGGTCATGACCTTGCTGGCGGAGCGCGCGCTGCCGTTTCTCACGGCCAGCCACAGTCCATTCGGCTACCGGATGGTCCCGCCCCGGCTCGCCGCGCTTCGGGAGGCGAGACCATGACTTGCGCCAAGCGATTGCTGCTCGCCCTGGCGGCGATGACATGCATGTCTCCTGCCATCGCGGAGGAGATGGTCGCCTGCACGCCGGAGCACTATTACAACTCCAGCGAATCCTCACCACTGATCATCGAGATCGACAAGGCGCGCGGCGCCGGGTCGCGGGTGACGCGCATCGACCTGGAGACCGGCGCCCATCGCGAGCATTTCATCGGGTCGGAGAACGACACGATCGAGGCCGGCAGCCTCAAGGTAGTCAACCCCGGTTCGCTGCGCGAGCGCATCGATTTCGTCGCGCTCGAGGCGAGCACCGGCTTCCTCATCCGCATCAGCCTGATCGATGAGGATATGCCATTCGTCCGGGTCGACACCGAAGGCACCGTCGCCTCCGGCCATTGCACCTACGTGACAGAGCTGCCGCGATGAGTCTCCGGCTGGACTGCTGGCCCCTTCCGACGGTGAGTGCGCTCTGCGACCGCCACGCACTCGCGGTCATTCCCGCGAAAGCGGGAACCTCCGTTGGCGATGCGGCTCCCGAAAACAGAGGTCTCCGCTTTCGCGGGGATGACCCGGTGAAGGAGCGGCCATGCCCTTAGCTATCCCTTCCAGGTACGCCGACGCTGTCCAGTTCCAGTTCGGCGACAGTCGGGCGCTGGCCGACGAGTTGCTGGCGCTGGTGCTCGCCGGCGCCAAGACGGCAACCTGCGGCGCGGTTCGCGACTATGGCCCGGGCAAGGAAGCCATGCCGGAGGTGGGACGCCGCGATGTGGTGCTCGATGGCGCCGGCAAGCCCGCCGCGGTGATCGAGACGATCTCACTCGATGTCCATCGCTTTGCCGATGTGCCCGAAGCCTTCGCGCTTTGCGAAGGCGAGGGTGACTTCGCCGCCTGGCGGGCCGGCCACGTGGCCTATTTCGAGCGCAATGGCGGCTGGTCGGAAGACCTCGAGCTGGTCTGTGAGCGCTTCAAGCTGGTCGAGGTGCTGCCCCGATGAGCCTGCAGCCGCCGATCGCGCCGGGTCAGTCGGACCTCTGCACCTTCGTTGTCACCGACATCGAGTCCGACGGACATAACCCGCTGGAGAGCTCGATGCTGAGCTTTGCCTCGGTGGCCGTCGACATCTCGGGCACGGTGCTGAGCGAGTTCGAGGCGGTGCTGACGCCGCGTGCCGACCGGACGCCCAATGCCGACACCATGGCCTGGTGGGCAACGCAGCCCGAGGCGTACAAGTGGGCAACTTCCAATCCGGAAGATCCCGGCATCGTCATGCCGCGCTACGCCGACTGGGTGGAGAGCCTGCCTGGCTTTCGGGTCTTCGCGGCAGCGCCGATGATCTTCGATGGGCTGTGGATGGACCACTACCTGTCGGTCTTCGCCGGCACCCGGGTGCTGGGCGGGCCGTACCAGAGCCGGCAGATCTTCCGCGGCGGCGGGGTCTGCCTCTACACCATGGCCGGCACGCTGCGCGGCACGCCGTACACGCATTGGAGCATGCAGCGTGTGCCGCCGGCCTGGTACGGCCATATCGAACACACCCATCGCGCCATCGACGACGCGCGCGGCTTTGCCAACGTCCTTGCCAAACTTTTCGAGATCAGCGGGCAACTGCCCAGGATCGAAGCGACCGAAAGCATCTACAAATGAAGTTCACTCTCGACTGGCTGAAAGAACATCTCGACACCACCGCTTCGGCCGAGGAGATCGGCAAGGCGCTGACCATGATCGGGCTCGAGGTCGAGGCGATCGTCGACCCCGCCGAAAAGCTCAGGCCGTTCGTCGTCGCCCATGTGGTGGAAGCCAAGCCCCATCCGAATTCGGATCACCTCAACCTCTGCAAGGTCGATGCGGGGACCGGCACGCTGATCGATGTGGTTTGCGGCGCGCCGAACGCCCGCACCGGCATGAAATCGGTGTTCGCCTTCCCCGACACCTATATCCCGGGCAAGGATTTCACCCTCAAGGCGGGCGTGGTGATCCGCGGCGAGCCGTCGAACGGCATGCTGTGCTCGGCGGCCGAGCTCGAGCTATCGAACGACCATGACGGGATCATCGAGCTGCCGGCGGACGCGCCGGTCGGGGTGGCCTATGTCGATTACGCCAGGCTCGGCAACACGCTGATCGACATCTCGATCACTCCCAATCGCGGCGACGCCACCGGCGTCTACGGCGTGGCGCGCGACCTTGCGGCGTTCGGCGCCGGCACGCTGAAGCCCACCGATATGTCGCCGGTGCCGTCGAAGGGCCCGAGCCCGGTCCCGCCGCTGCCGCACCAGTTCGCCGCCGGCGAGCCCAAGGCGATCCGCAAGTTCGCCGGCCGCTACTTCAAGGGCATCAAGAACGGCCCGTCGCCCGATTGGCTGCAGCAGCGGCTGCGCGCCGTGGGGCTGCGGCCGATCAATGCGGTGGTCGATATCACCAACCTGGTGTCGCTCGGCTGGGGCCGGCCGCTGCACGCCTATGACGCCGACAAGATCGTCGGCCAGGCGGTGCTGCGCAACGCCAGGCCCGGTGAAGAATTCGACGCGCTCGACAACAAAGTCTACGCACTCGACGAGACCATGACGGTGATCGCCGACGACCAGGGCCCGCTCTGCCTCGGCGGGGTAATGGGCGGCATCCGCTCGGGGACAACCGACGAGACGGTGAACGTGCTGATGGAATGCGCCAGCTGGGACCCCGATCTGATCGCGCAGACCGGCCGCAAGACCGGCATCGTTTCCGATGCCCGCTACCGGCTGGAGCGTTCGGTCGATCCGGCGCTGACCGAGCCCGGCCTCGAACTCGCCACCCGGCTGATGCTGGAGCTGGTGGGCGGCGAAGCGATGGAGCCGGTGATCTCGGGTGAGGATGTGTTTCCCAACACGGTGGTCGAATTCCCGCTCAGCGAAGTCGAGCGCCTCACCGGCCTCGAGACCTCGGCGAGCGAGATCGAGGCCATCCTCGGCCGCCTCGGCTTCAGGCTCGAGGGCGCCGGCCCGACCCGCAAGGTGCATGTCCCCTCGTGGCGGCCGGATATCACCATGAAGGCCGACCTCGCCGAGGAAGTGATGCGCATGGTGGGCGTCGACAATGTGCCGGTGGATCCGTTGCCGCGGCTCAACCACGTGGCGCCACGCATGCTGACGGTGCTGCAGAACCGCCGCCGTCTCGCCCGCCGCACCCTCGCGGCGCGCGGACTCGACGAAGCGGTGACCTGGTCGTTCATTCCCGAGGCGGAAGCGCAGCGCTACGGCGGCGGCGCCCCCGAGCTGAAGCTCGCCAACCCGATCGCCTCGGAACTCACCGACATGCGGCCCTCGCTGCTGCCGGGCCTGCTCGGGGCGGCGCAGCGCAACACCAATCGCGGCCTCAGCGAACTGAAGCTGTTCGAGGTCGGCCAGGTGTTCCACTCGGTGCAGCCCGAGGGCCAGCGCACCTATGCCTCGGGCATTCGCCTGGGCGGGTCGCGCCATTGGCAGTCGGCCAATGGCAAGGTCTCGGTGTTCGACGCCAAAGCCGATATCGCGGCGCTGCTCGACGCCATGGGGCATGACATCGACAAGCTGCAGCTGGTGGCGGACCCCGCCCCCTGGAGCCATCCCGGCCGCGGCGGACGCATCCAGCTCGGCCCCAAGCTGACCATCGGCTGGTTCGGCGAAGTGCACCCGAGCGAGCTCGAAAAGTTCGACCTCACCGGTCCGGTGGCGGCGTTCGAGCTCGATCTCGATGCGATCCCGGAACCGCGCAGGAAGCCGACGCGTTCGAAGCCGGCGCTGAAGCTCTCGGGCCTGATGCCGCTGAGCCGCGACTTCGCCTTCCTCGTCGACCGTTCGGTGCCGGCGGCGGCGATCCTCCGCGCCGCCAAGAACGCCGACAAAACGCTGATCACGGAAGTGTCGGTGTTCGACGTGTTCGAGGGCAAGGGCATGCCCACGGACAAGAAATCGGTCGGTATCGCCGTAACGCTGCAGCCCAGCGACAAGACGCTGACCGACGAAGAGATCGACAAGGTTGCGGCAAATGTCGTCGCGGCGGTGAGCAAGGCGACAGGCGGCGTGCTCCGGACCTGAAGGCGGGCCTATGACGGCTGACGGCAAACGCGAGGCAATCGGCGAGGCGGCCCCTGAGGGGTTGCCGGTTGCCGAGTTGCCGCTGGCGCCGCTCAGCCCGGCCGCCGCCAGCGAGGCGCTGCTGCGCCGCGCCATGCTGGTGGTGGCCATCGGGCTCAGCTGTATCCTCGGCTACCTCACCACCTATGCGCTGCTCGCCATTTCGCTGGCGGTGTTCGCGTTCTTTGCGGTGCGGCGCGCCACGGTGAGGATCGGCTTCGACCTGCCGGCGAAACTGTTCCTCGGCGCCTTCACGCTGCTGTTCATCAGCGCCGTGGTGACGATGCGGCAGCCATCGGACCTGCTGCTGACGCTCAACTTCTCGGCCATGCTGCTCTATGCGCCGCTGGCACTGCTGTTTCGGCGCGCCGCGGGGCCGACCAACAGCCGCAAGCTCGCAGATTTCGCTCTGTTCGGCAGCGCCGCCGGGCTGTTGATGGCGCTCTACTTCAACTATGTCGAAGGCATGCAGCGGGCGGGCCTGGGCTCGCCGATCACCGATCCGATCCGGCTCTCCAACACCGCGCTGCTACTCGGCTTCTTCGCCATGATCGGCGCCGCCGCGGCCACCGGCCGGCAGCGCTTCATCTATCTGCTCGGCCCGTTGATGGCGCTGGCGGTGATCTTCGCCTCGGGCTCGCGCGCCGCACTGGTGGCCTTCCCGGTGCTGCTGTTCGTCGCGGCGCTGCTCCTGGTACGGCACAAGCTCATGGCCGCGGTGGTGAGCGTTGCGGTGCTGGCCGGCTTCGGGCTGGTCGCCTATTTCGCCGATCTCGCCGGCGCCCGCTCGTCATCGATGTTCGATATTCTCAGCCGGTTGGCCGGCGGCGACAACCCGGCAGACCTCGGCACCAACATCCGCTTCATCCTCTATCGCGCCGGGGCGCAGGCCTTCACCGATGCACCGCTGTTCGGACATGGCTGGGGTCAGCTGATGACGGCGATCGTGCCGTACCTCGCGGTCTACGAGCTGGTGCACGCGCAGCTGCCGCACCTGCACAACGACGCGCTGAACTTCGCCGTCGCCTCGGGCCTGTTCGGCCTCGCGGTCTATCTGCTGCTGCTGGCATTGCCGGTGCTGAGCTGCATCTTCAGCCCGCGCGACAGCCAGTACCGCACCCGGCTTTACGGCTGCAGCCTGCTGTCGGTCAGCTACCTGGTGCTGGGCCTGCCCGATACCATGCTGAGCTTCCCGCTGCACAATACACTGTATGTGGTGCTGACGGCCGTGCTGCTGAACTACTGCCGGGACGAGCGGGGGTAGGGGAAGGCCGATAGAGACGGCCCCCTCCCATCCTCCCCCATAAAGGGGGAGGTGCCGGCCGGTGACTATGGCTCGATCGAGCCACAAACTCCTCTTCACCTCCCCCTTTATGGGGGAGGCCGGGAGGGGGCCGTCTGTCTCAGTACGCCACCTACCGCCCCGGGCGGCTGTCGATCAGGCCGCCCTTCGCGGCGGCATCTATCGCCGCGATTTCGTCATCCGAGAGCTCGAGGTTGTCGAGCACGCCGAGGCAATCCTTGAGCTGTTCGAGGGTGCGGATGCCGATCAGCGCCGAGGTGACTTCCTTTTTTCGCAGCACCCAGGCAAGCGCCAGCTGCACCATGGTCTGCTTCCGCGCCCGGGCGATCTCGCCGAGCTTGTCGACGGCCTCGAGGATGCGCGGCTCGAGCCGGTTGGCCGAGAGCGAATAGTTCTCCGAGGCACGGGTGCCCGAGAGGTCGCCCTTCAGGCTGTTGTACTTGCCCGACAGGATGCCCTGCTGCAGCGGCGAGAAGGCGATGATGCCGACGCCCAGCTCGTCGCAGGCGGCCATGGTGCCATCTTCCTCGATCCAGCGGTTGAGGATCGAGTAGTTGGGCTGATGGATCAGGCAGGGGACGCCCATGTCCTTGAGGATGCGCACCGCCTCGCGGGTCTGCTTTTCGGGGTACATCGAGATGCCGACATAGAGCGCCTTGCCCTGCCGATGCAGCTGCGCCAGCGCGCCCATGGTCTCCTCGAGCGGGGTCTCGGAATCGTAGCGGTGCGAGTAGAAGATATCGAAATACTCGATCCCCATGCGCTTGAGGCTCTGGTCGGCCGAGGCGAGGATGTATTTGCGCGAGCCGCGATCGCCGTAGGGGCCTTCCCACATGGTCCAGCCGGCTTTGGACGAGACGATCATCTCGTCGCGATAGGGGCGGAAATCGCGCGCCATCACATCGCCGAACAGCTCCTCGGCAGCGCCCGGCGGCGGGCCGTAATTGTTGGCGAGGTCGAAATGGGTGACGCCCTTGTCGAAGGCGTAGCTCAGCATCTCGAAGGCGCTGGGATAGTCGCGCGTGCCACCGAAATTCTGCCACAGCCCCAGGCTGATCACCGGCAGCTTCAGCCCGGAACGTCCGGTGTAGCGATACTGCATGCCGCCGCCATAGCGAGCGTCGCTGGCCCGATAGGTCATGTCATTCCTCCACAATGCTGTAATTGCCCGTTGCGTCCGGCGGATGCTACACCCGCCCACAATGATCGAGCTCAAAGAAACCGCCGCCAATCTGTCCGAAGGCCTGAACCGTTTCAAGGTGCTGGCACTCTACAAGTTTGCGGATTTCAAAGATTGCGCCGTGCTGAAACACGAGCTGGCGCTGTTCTGCTGCGCACGCGGCATCCGCGGCACCTTCATCCTCGCGCCCGAGGGGATCAACGGCACGGTTGCCGGTACGCCCATGGCGATCGACGAACTGATGGCCTGGCTCGAGACGGCGCCACTGTGGGCCGGCAGGCTCGCCGGCGCCGAGGCCAAATTCTCCGCCGCGAGCGAGATGCCGTTCCTTCGCATGAAGGTGCGGCTGAAGCCCGAGATCGTGACGCTGCGGGCGCCGGAGGCGGACCCCAGTAAGCTCGTCGGCAACTATGTCGAGGCCCGCGACTGGAACCAGCTGATCAGCCGCAACGACGTGACGCTGATCGACACCCGCAATGACTACGAAGTGAAGCTCGGCACGTTCAGCAACGCCCGCGATCCCAAGACGCAGAGCTTTACCGAGTTCAAGGAATACGTGGCAAAGCTCGATCCGGCCCAGCACCCGAAGGTAGCAATGTTCTGCACCGGCGGCATCCGCTGCGAGAAGGCCTCGGCCTACATGCTGTCGCAGGGCTTCAAGGAAGTGTTCCACCTCAAGGGCGGCATCCTCAAGTATCTCGAGACGGTCCCGGAAGCCGAAAGCCGCTTCAACGGCGAGTGCTTCGTGTTCGACGAGCGCGTCTCGGTGGTGCACGGGTTGGCGGAGGGCGAAGCGGTGCTGTGCCGCGGCTGCCGCAACCCGATGTTGCCGCACGAGGCGGTGGGTTCGCTGTGCCGGGAGTGCGCGGAAGCGGCGCCGGCCGGGGCAAGCGAGCGCGAGCGGCAGATGGAGCTGGCGCGGGCGCGGGGCGAGGCGCATCTGGGGGATGACGCTGCGGCGGCAGCGGCACGGAACAAGGCGGCGAAGCTCGCTCGGCGGAAGCAGCCGTTGGGCTGAAAGAGGAACATCCGGGCTCCGCACACCCCCACCCATCCTCCCCCGTCAAGGGGGAGGTGCCGCATCCAGTTCGCGGTACGATCCAGCCAATATCACCGGCCGGCACCCTCCCCTTGACGGGGAGGGCTGGGGTGGGGTGCGCGGAGCCACGATGCCTCTGCCTTATATTGGTCAGTCATGCTGACATATTTTGGTTGACATTCCTCGGTCGCCGTTATCAGCATGTCCAATGCAAAGGCCTCGTTCGGGGCCCTAAGGTGCAACCTCGATAAGCGTCGCCTATCATGGACCTCGACCAGATCAGAACTTTCGACCGGATCGCGCAGGATCTGAGCTTCACCAAAGCGGCGGCGAAGCTCAACGTCACGCAGGCGACGGTATCGATGCGGATGCGGGCGCTCGAGGACCTGCTCGGGGTGCCGCTGTTCCACCGCGGGCGCAACATCGCGCTCACCGACCAGGGCATGACGTTCCTGCCCTATGCGCGCCGCATCCTGCAGGCGGCGCAGGAGGCCAAGGAGGCATTGCGCCGGGTGGAACGCGGTCGCGTTTCGATCGGTTCGCTGCGCAGCCTCGTCTCGCCGCTGGTCACCGAGTCGCTGTTGCGCTTCCAGGCCAAGTACCCGTCGGTCGATGTGGTGATCCACGAGGGGCGGCAGAGCCAGATCGCCGCCATGCTGCGCGAGCGCGACATCGAGCTGGGGATCCTCTGCTGGCCCAACCTCGATCCGCTGGTCACTGACCTGGTGCCGCTATTGGTGCTGCGTGAACGGGTGCCGATGGTGACGACGCCGCAGATCGCTGCCGAATTGGGACTCGAGCCGAGGATCGAGGATGTGTTGAAGCGGGTGCCGCGGCTGATCTCGATCAACTGGTGGCAGGTCTACCCCGATGCGGCGCTGGCGCTGTTCCGCCGCGCGCCGGTTTCCGTGGAGCTGCCCACCGGCCCGGCGCGACGGATCGCCATTCGCGGCGAAGGCGTCGGCTTCTTCGTCTATTCCGCCGTCGCCGACGACATTGCCGCCGGCCGGCTGACCGAGATCACCCCCATCGATGTCGACCCGGTGCATCGCGACATCGCCATGGTGGTGCGCAACGCCGCGGTGCTCGATCGCGAAATGCTCAGGGATTTCGCCATCGAGATCGCCGAGGAGTGCCGGAAGAACGGCGCCATCCTCGAAACGACGCTGCTGGCGCCCACGGCGGCGAACGCGGCTTAGGCTACTTCCGCACGCTTGGCGCCCCTCACCCTAGCCCTCTCCCCAGAGGGGCGAGGGGACGCACTTTGCACCGGCATTGCCACAACGCCCCCTCGCCCCTCCTAGGGGAGCGCAAGAGCGCCCCCCCCGGGGGGAGAGGGTCGGGGTGAGGGGCAGCCAAGCGCTCCAGCTTCGACCACGGCTTTGGCGCACACTGGCTTCTCAGCCGTGCGTGTCCCGGCTACATACGGCGCAACGGGATAGAGCACATGGCCGAACGCACTTTCGATTTCATCATCTGCGGCGGCGGCTCGGCGGCGTCGGTGGCGGCGATGCGGCTGGTCAGGGAGTTCGGCTATTCGGTGCTGATCATCGAGCGCGGGCCGCGTTCGACCAACCGGATCATGGCGATGCCGGCGGGGTACATGAAGTACCTGGCGCAGGACACCTTCCTTGAAATGCACAAGACGGTGCCGCAGCCGCAACTGGGCGGGCGGGCGCCGATCGTGCCGGTGGCGAAGGCCTTGGGCGGCGGCAGCGCCGTCAACGCCATGGTCTATATGCGCGGCCAGCAGGAAGATTATGACGGCTGGGCCGCCGGGTTGGGGAACACCGAGGAGTGGAGCTATGCGGATATGCTCGGGCATTTCCGCGGGCTCGAGCGCAATACCCGCTTCAACGACCAGTATCACGGCATCGGCGGGAACCTCAGGGTTTCCGACCCCGCCCATATCTCCGACACCACCGAGGATTTCCTGCTCGCGGCGCAGGGGCTGGGGCATCGCTACAACCCTGATTTCAACGGCGAGCGGCAGAACGGGGTGGGCATCATGCAGCACACCTACGGGCAATGGGGCCGCTACAAGGAGCGCTCGGACGGCAAGAAGGCCTTTCTCGACCCGCTGCGGCGCGACCGCCGGCTGACCATCGTCACCGAGGCGCGGGTCGACCGGATCATCATCGAGAACGGCCGCGCCGTCGGCGTCGCCTATAGCCGCGATGGCGATCCGCACGAGGCACGGGCCGGGCGCGAGGTGCTGGTCGGGGCCGGCACCTACAATTCGGCGAAGCTCCTGATGCTGAGCGGCATCGGCCCGGCGGACCATCTCGACGATTTCCAGATCCCGGTGCTTGCCGACCTGCCGGGGGTCGGTTCGAACCTCATGGACCATCACGAGGTCCCGGTCATCGCCACCACCAAGGGCAAATCGGGCTATTTCGGCCAGGACAGGGGCTGGCCGATGCTGCGCAACGGCTTGCAGTACCTGCTGTTCAACTCCGGCCCGGTGACCACTACCGGCATCGAGGCCTGCCTGTTCTACGACCCCGATGGCGGCGACCGGCCGACCATCCAGCTCTATTGCGCGCCGATCGTCTACCAGGACCGCGACGTGTCGAAGGCCAAGCCCACCTGGGGCGTGACGTTCACCTCATGCCTGCTCCGCCCCAAGGCGCGCGGCACGGTGCGGCTGCGTTCGGCCGATCCGGCGGCGCAACCCTTGGTCGACTGCAACTTCTTCGGCGACCCGGAGGACCTGCGGCTGACCCTCGCCTCGATGCGCCACGCCCGCCGGCTGCTCGAGACCGAACCGTTCCTCAGTAAGATCAAAGAAGAGATCCTGCCGGGCAAGGATGTCACCGATCTCGCCGGCATGACTCGCTTCGCGCAGGAGACGGTGAAGACCAACTATCACCCCTCGGGCTCGTTGAAGATGGGGCGCGACGACGACCCGATGGCGGTGGTCGATGCGCGGCTTCGGGTGCGCGGCATCGAGGGCCTGCGGGTGATCGACTGCTCGATCATTCCGGCCATTCCGTCGGCCAATACCAATGCCGCCGCCATGGCGATCGGTTCGAAGGCGGCGACGCTGATCGCTGGAGACCATCGATGATCGAGACGGTCGAACTGCCCGAAATGACCGCCATCGGCATCCTGGTCGAGGCGCAGTGGGACGACTTGCCCAAAGCGATACCCGCTGCGTGGACCCGGCTGTTCGAGACCGATACCGGTGCCACCTCGTTTCTCGAGGTGTCGCTGTCGCGCGAGGGCGGGGTTTACCGCGAGCTGGTGGGCTATCTCGCGGCGAAGAAGACCGAGGTGCCCGAAGGCATGGTGCGGATCGTCATCCCGGCGCAGCGTTACCTCAGGGTCATCCATGACGGCCCGCTGGTCGAGATCGCCGGTGGCTTCGAGAAGCTCTATGCACATGCGGCGGTGGCAGGACTGAAGGCCACCGACTACAAACTGGATTTCGGCTATGCGCCCGGCCTGCCGGGGGGCCGGCATGAGCTGCACGTGGCGCTCGAGCCCGAGACGCTGCGCCTCGCCTGAGCCCATTCACCGCGGGTTCAGGGGCAGAGGCGCTTTCAATTGCGCGGTACCGGCCCATCGATTTGGTTCGATCCGAACCTACCCACCGGCTGTCATCCCAGCGAAAGCTGGGACCCATCTCACGGCCTGCGCCAGTTGATGGTTGGGTCCCAGCTTTCGCTGGGATGACATCGAGTGTGGTTCAGCCTATCGGTGAAAACGACCTAGCACTTATCGCAGCACGTTCAAGGCACCCGCCCATGTACCAGCCACCGGCCTTTCGCGAGACCGATCTCGAAACGCAGCAGGCGTTCATCGCCGCACATCCGCTCGGACTGCTGATTTCGGCCGGCGAGGGGCTGCTCGCCAACCCGATCCCGTTCCTGCTCTATCGCGAGGAGGGCGCGCTGGGGACGCTCCGCTGCCACATGTCGCGCGCCAACCCGCAATGGCAGGCGCTGGCCCAACGCCCAGAGGTGCTCGTGGTGTTCCAGGGCACCGAGCACTACATCACCCCCAGCTGGTATCCGCAGAAGGCGGTCGACGGCAAAGTGGTGCCGACGTGGAACTATGCCATCGTCCAGGCCCGGGGCCGGGCCCGGGTGATTGAAGATGCCGCGTGGCTGCATGCCAATGTCTCGGCCCTTACCGACCAGCACGAAGGCAGCCGGCAGAAGCCGTGGGCGGTCAGCGACGCGCCGGACGCGTTCATCGCCAGCCAGCTCAAGGGTATTGTCGGCATCGAGATCGAAATTGCTGCGATCGACGCCAAGTTCAAGGCGAGCCAGAACCGGCCGGAGCTCGACCGGGTCGGCGTGGCGCATGGATTGGCGTCGGAAACCGATGCCGAGGCGCCGGCGATGCGGGAATTGGTGAAGGCGCGCGGCGGGATCTGAACCGGTCCCGATTGCTTTGGTGCGCGGGGACTTCCCCTCACCCTGACCCTCTCCCCAGAGGGGAGAGGGGACGAAAGGAGCACCGGCCGTGCCACAACGCCCCCTCTCCCCGCTGGGGAGAGGGTCGGGGTGAGGGGCAGTACTGCTCGTCGGCGGCATCTAGCCGCCCTTGCGGATCACCGCTCCAGCCTCCATCTACGGCCGTTCGCAATGTGAGCCCTGCCCCATGAACCTTCCCGCGCGCCGTCGGGCGCTGATGCTGGTCAATCCCAATGCCCGGCGCGGTACCGAGAGCCTCGATCCGATCGTCGCCCGGTTGGAAGCCGGCGGTATCGACGTCAAGATCGAGCGGTTCAGCTCGCCGGGGGAAGTGGCGGCCGATATCGTCAGGCGCCGGCACGAGGCCGACATGGCGATCGTCTGCGGCGGCGACGGCACCATCAATGCGGCGGCCAACGGCGTGGTCGCGGCCGAGTTGCCGATGGGCATCTTGCCGATGGGCACCGCCAACGACCTCGCCCGCACCCTCGAAATCCCCACACAACTGGAGCTCGCCGCCGACATCATCATTGCCGGCAACCAGCGCCAGGTGGATCTCGGCGATGTCAACGGCCACCCGTTCTTCAACGTCGCGACCATCGGGCTCGGCGCCGACCTCGCCATGGGCCTCACCGCGGAGACCAAGCGGCGCTGGGGCCGGCTCGGCTATGCCATCGGGGCGCTCAAGGTGCTGCTGCAGGCGCGGCCGTTCAGCGCCACCATCATCAACCGCGAAGGCACCTCGGAGGTCAAAACCTACCAGATCGCCGTCGGCAACGGCCGGCACTATGGCGGCGGCACGGTGATCGAGCAGGATGCCAGCATCGAGGATGGCACGCTCGACCTCTACAGCCTCGAGATCGACAATGTTTGGAAGCTGGCGCTGATGCTGCGGGCTTTCCGCTCGGGCACGCATGGCGCCTGGGAAGAAGTGCGCACCGCCCGCTGCACCGAGTTCGACATCCGCACCAAGAAACCGCGGCCGGTCAACCTCGACGGCGACATCGTCACCCAGACCCCGGCGCATTTCCGCATCCGCCCTGGCGCGATCACGGTGTTTGCGCCGGCGTCGAAATAACGCTTGCAGCTTGCAGCCAATGTGGCAGTCGGGATCCCTCCACCGCTTGCGGGGGAGGGGGAACCACGCGAAAGCGTGGTGGGGGGTGCCCCACGCACTGCGGTGGGCGGACTGGGCAGGGCCAGCGTTTGCCGCTCCCCCTCCACCAGCCTTCGGCTGGTCCCCCTCCCCCGCAAGCGGGAGAGGTACGCCGACTGCGAGTGCCCGTCTATGCCGTGAGCAGTTTCGCCTCACCACCGACGGTGTTATGATCGGCGTGCCGGTGGCATGACCCCGGCGCTGATCACGGGAGGCCGCCTATGCAAGGTATCCGCCACGAAAACGTCGATCACGGACTTCAAACCCAGCACGAACTGCATCTGTTGCCGTGGCCGTACCTGGTCGCGCTGTTCGCCGTGCTGGTGCTCGTGGTGTTCTTCGTCGTCGCGAACTAGCGCGACGGCCATAGCCGGCGGCCCGGGATGAGAGGCTGCCGGTGAAGCTGCTCCACCCGCTTCAATTGAAGCGTGAGCGTTTTCGAGCATTCCAGACAGGCCAAAAGGCCCCCTCACCCGCCGCTGCGCGGCGACCTCTCCCCCCAGGGAGAGGTGCGCTGTGGCGAGATCGTGCCCATGCACACCTCTCCCTTGGGGACGCAGTAGCGTCCCGAGGGGGAGAGGTCGGCCGAAGGCCGGGTGAGGGGGCCTTGCCCGAGACTCAGGCGCTGCCGATCAATATCCCCGCCGCAAACACCAGCGCACCACCCAGCACCACCTGCAAAGCCGCCCGCCAGAACGGGGTCTGCATGTAGCGGTTCTGGATGTAGGCGATGGACCAGAGTTCGATCACCACCACGGCGATGGCGACGCCGGTGGCGGTCCAGAAATGCGGGATCAGATAGGGCAGGGCGTGGCCGAGGCCACCGAGCGTGGTCATGGCGCCGGTGACCACCCCGCGGATGATGGGCGAGCCGCGACCGGTGAGCTTGCCGTCATCGGCGGCGGCTTCGGTGAAGCCCATCGAGATGCCGGCGCCCACCGCCGCGGCGAGGCCGACGAGGAAGGTCGACCAGGTGTTGCCGGTGGCGAAGGCCGCGGCGAACACCGGCGCCAGCGTCGAGACCGAGCCATCCATCAGCCCGGCGAGGCCGGGCTGCACATAGGTCAACAGGAACTGCCGGTGCTCCTCGCTCTTTTCCGCCGCCCGCTCCTCGGCGCCGAGCGCCTGCTCCTCGAGCCTGCCGGCGAGGTTGGCGTGCTCGCGCTCTTCCACCGCGAGGTCACCGAGGAGTTTCCGCACTTCGACATCGGTGCTGCGGCCGGCCGCCTCGCTGTAGAAGCGCGACGCCGCCGTCTCCATTTCGAAGGCCAGCTGGCGCACCGCCTCGAGGCTCATGGTTTCCATCAGCCAGACGGGCTTGCGCTCGATGAAGCCGCGCACATGCTCGCGGCGGATCGGCACCAGGCGCGAACCGAACTTTTCGACATAGAGATCGAGCAGCCGGCGCCGATGCCCGTCTTCCTCCACCGCCATGCCCTCGAACACCTTTGCCGTCGCCGGGTAGCGCGAGGCGAAGCGCTCGGCGATTTCGGCATAGATGGCGCCATCCTCCTCTTCGGCGGCCACCGCCAGCGACAGGATCTCGCGTTCATCGAGGGAGAGGAAATCCCGCCGATGCGGGTGAAGAAGTCGTGCAAACATAGCGCTCTAGCCGTTCAGTTTAGAATTATTCTAAACGTGGCCAGCGCATCCCACAACCCCCGGTCATGCCTTTCGCTGATATCGAGCAGAGGCCGAACCTTGCGCGAGTGCGCTTAGGCTCGCGCCGCCGGGACGCGTGCCGGCCAAAATCGATACTCGGAGGAAGACCCATGTTTTTGCGATTGAGCCTTGCCCTCGGCCTCGTGGCCGCCACCACGTTCAGCGCCGCAGCGCAAACCGCCACCGAGAGCTGGCGGCTGGGCGGGTTGAAAATGCCGGAATCGGTGATTTTCGACACCGCCAATAGCCGGCTGATCGTCGGCAACATGGTGAGCTTCGGCCCCGATGGCGGCGCCGACGGCTATCTCTCGATCGTCTCGCCGGATGGCAAGCTGGTGACCGAGCAATGGACCACCGGCCTCACCGACCCCAAGGGCATGGCGATCGTCGGCGACAGCCTGTTCGTTGCCGACAGCAATGGTTTGGTCGAGATCAAGCTGGCGGATGGCTCGATCGTCACCACCCACGCGCTCGAGGGCGCGATGTTCCCCAATGATGTCACCAGCGATGGCAGCGATGTCTATGTCAGTGATCTGATGGGCGCGGCGATCTACAAGATTTCGGGCGGCACGGTGGAGAAATGGCTGGCCGACGAAAAACTGGCGACGCCGAACGGGCTCTTCATCGACGGCAAGACCCTGATCGTCGGCTCGATGGGCACCGGCATGAAGCCCGACTTCACTTTCGACAGCAAAGGCGGGTTGCAGGCGGTGGACCTCGCAACCAAGGCGATCACGCCGCTGGCGGGCGCCATGGAAGTGGCGCTGACCGACGGCGTGGCGCGGCTTGGCGATAGCCTGGTGTTCGACGACAACCCGGCGGGTACGGTGCTCACCTATGCCGATGACAAGGTGGCGACGCTGACGACGCTGGCGCCGGGGGCGGCGGATCTGTGGGTCGAGGGGAACGTGATCTATGTGCCGCTGACGCAGACCGGGGAGTTGGTGGCGTTGACGGTGGAGTAGCCCCGTTGGCCCCGAGCCCGCTGCTCCCCCCTCCCCAACCCTCCCCGCAAGGGGGAGGGTGCCGGCCGGATGCTTGTGGCTGGGATCCAGCCGCAAACTCGATGCCCACCTCCCCCTGGACGGGGGAGGCAAGCGAAGCTGGTCGCATAGCGACCTTAGCGTAGCTCGGAGGGGGTGTGCGGGGCCACGATGCCAGCGCCTACCCCTCCCGCCGCTTCACCTGCGCCACGTAGCCCTCGGCCGAATCCGGCACCTCGGCCCGCAGCCATTCGCGGAACAGCCGAACTTTTTTCGGCTCGCGCCGGCCCTCGGCGACGATCAGCCAGTAGCCGAGATCGCTCTCCACGGAGGTAGCGAACGGGCGGACCAGGCGGCCATCGCTGACGGCGTCGGCCGCCATCATATCCACCGCCATCAGCACGCCCTGCTCGGAGATCGCCGCATCGAAGGCCAGAGCCGGATCGTCGTAGAGTGGGCCGGACGGTTCGATGGGCTCGGCACCGGCGGCGGCGAACCACGGGCCCCAGGGCAGCATCGAGGCGGTGTCGCGGATCAGCGGCACATTGGCCAAGTCAGCCGGTGAGTTGAGCAGCTTGGCCAGCGGCGGCGCCGCCACCGGGCTGTAGCGCGACCCGCCGATCAGTTCGGCCTTCAGCCCCGGCCAGGCGCCGCGGCCAAAGCGGATGCCGAAATCGATGTCGGAATGGACCAGGTCGATCATCGTACCGGTGACCACCAGCCGCACCTCGATTTCGGGGTGCAGCTTGTTGAACTTGGCGATGCGCCAGATCAGCCAGCGCGAGGCGAAGACGCTGCCGACGGTGAGGGTCAGGACGTTCTCGTTGCCCGGCTTCAGCGCGCCTACCGCGTCGGCCAGCGCAGTGAAACCAGCGCTGAGCTGCGGCAGGATCTGGCGCAGGGCCGGTGTCGGCTTCAGCCCCTGCGGGGTGCGCTCGAACAGCTCGAGCCCCAGCCGCTCCTCGGCGCGCCTCAGGTGCTGGCTGACGGCACCCGGCGTCACCCCGAGTTCCTCGGCGGCGGGGGCGAGGGCGCCGCGTCGCGCTACGATCTCGATGGCGCGGATGGCGTTGAGCGGAATGGGGAATGGGCTTTGCATATAGATTTTCTATACCTCGGCAAAACTCTTGTCGATTGGCGCAGCCAGCTCAACAGCCCATATTGAGGCATACACCGCTCCCAAGGAGGGCTTCAAAATGTACAACCTGTTCAGTGAACTGCGCCTCTGGCTGGCGCGGCTGTTCGAGACCGATGGCGAAGAGGCGGTCAGCGACCCGCTGAGCCAGATGAGCGCGCGCGAGCTGGCGGATCTGCCGGTGCATCATCCGCGATTCGATGGGTGCGTTGGGGCTTAGGCGCTTCGCGACTGAGTTGAACCACCGGCCGCGGAGCGGGCTGCCCCCCACCCCTGTCCCCTCCCCGCAAGGGGGAGGGAGACCCCCACGCTGGCATCGAGATTTATCGTCTCCCTCCCCCTTGCGGGGAGGGATCAAGGGTGGGGGTCCACAGCCACCGGCCCAGGGCGCATACGTGAGCCCTAAGCCAACACATCCGTCCGATACAGCGTCACCCGCAGTCCGCCATGCAGCACTGGCGCACCGTTGGGCAGGAACGGCAGCGCGGCGGCGCGCGCCAGCCCGACCTCGGTGGTGATCAGCCCGACGCGCCAGCCGGAAAAGCGCTCGCGCAACACGCTGCCGAGGCTGCGGTAGAGCGGGCCGAGCGAGGCGCCTTCGCCGATGCGGGCGCCGAAGGGCGGGTTGACGATGACGAGGCCGGGCGGGCCGGGCGGACGCTCGAGCTCGCCCACCGGCAGCTGCTTGAACTCGGTCAGCCCGGCGACCCCTGCCCGCTCGGCATTGGCCTTGCTCATCTCGATGGCCCCGGCATCGCGGTCGCTGCCATAGAACCGCACCGTCGGTTCGCGGCGCGCGGTCGAGCGCAGCGCGTCCCAGCCGGCGCGGTCGAAGGTCGCCAGCTGTTCGAAGGCAAACGCACGCGCGCGACCCGGTTGCAGCCCGGCGGCGATTTCGGCGGCTTCGATGACGAAGGTGCCCGAGCCGCACATCGGATCGAGCACCGGCTCATTGCCGGTGTAGCCGCATTGGCTGAGGAACAAAGCCGCCATGGTTTCGCGCATCGGGGCGCGGTTCACCGCTTCCTTGTGGCCGCGCTTGTAGAGCGCCTCGCCCGAGGTATCGAGGCTGATGGTGACGAGATCGTCCTCGATCCGCACCATCACCGTGAGCGCCGCCTTGTCGCGCACCGGAACGCCCAGTTCCTCGCGGATGGCGGTGGCGACGCGCTGCGCGGCGGCGCCGGCGTGATAGATTTTCGATTTGCGGCAGGTGGCCTCGACCGCCACCGCCACATCGGGGCGGAGGATCGCGGCCCAGGGCAGCTTGCGCGAGCGCTTGTCGAGCTGCGCCAGGTGCATGGCGCGGAAGGTGGCGAAGCGGGCCAGCACGCGGGTGGCGCCGCGCAGCTCGATATTGGCGCGCCACACCTCGGGCCAACCGCCGGTGAAACTGACGCCGCCTTCCACCTGTTTGGGGTTGGCAAAGCCGAGCGCCGCCGCCTCGGCGCGCAGGGCCGGCTCGAGCCCGGGGGTGGCGACGAGGAAGATTTCGAACGGCGCGGCCGGGTCGGGCACGCCGGGATCATCGGGAAGCGACATGGCGCTGCTGTAGTCGATTTCCACCTGACAGGCCAGTTCATGGGCCGTTCACCGCCCGGCGACTAGATCGGCCGCCCACCCCAAGCGGGAGAAGAAAGATGAAGATGAAGACCCTGTTCTCGAAGCTCCGCAGCCGTTCGCCCAAGCCCCAGGCCCGCGACTGGTCCACCAACTGGACGCCACGCGACTGGGCCGACCTGCCGACGCACCACCCGCGCCGCGAAGACGACGCGCTCTGAGCAGATGCCCGCCGCCCTGCCCCTGGTAATCCGGCCGGCACGGCTGGGCGATGCGCTGGCGATCGCGGCGCTGCACCACACCGCGGTGCACAAGCTCGGGGCGCCGTATTATCCGCGCGAGGTGCTGGCGCACTGGAGCCCGCCGGTGACGCTGACGAGCGCCGAGCGGCGCTATCGCGAAACGCAGGACGATGGCGGGCTGACGCTGTTGGCCGAACAGGATGGCGGGCTTGCCGGCTTCGGCGTCGTGGTGCCGGAAGCCGGGGAAATCGCTGCCTGCTATGTGGCGCCCGAACTCAGCCGCCGCGGCATCGGCCGCGCGCTGCTCGGCGCCATGGAAGCGACGGTGAGCGCGCATGGCGTGCACGAGATCAACGTCCGCGCCTCGCTGAACGCGAAGAGTTTCTACTCGGCCTTCGGCTACCACGTCAGCGGCAGGGGCGAGTATCGCTTCGAGGATGGCACGGTGATGGTGGTGGCGTTCATGCGCAAGGATTGCTCGCCGGTGGTGTGAGGGGGTGTTGGCACCACCCACGGAGTCATTCCCGCGAAAAGCGGGAACCTCTGTTCTCGCGCAACCCTCAACATCGCCAACGGAGGGTGGTTGCCGGGGATGACACCGAGTTTGGGGTGGTTGCCGGGGGATCAGCTGAAGCAGCCCGCGAGCGACTGTTGCCCTCAATCTCCCCCAACCCACCGGCCCGCTTCCCTCCCCCTTGAGGGGAGGGATTGAGGGTGGGGGTAGTGCAGTCGGCACCGAGCGTCCCTCACCACCCCCACCCCCAGCCCCTCCCCTCAAGGGGGAGGGGAGCAAACCCCTACTCACAAATCCGCGCCGTGCAGGTCTTGCCGTGGCAGCCGAGGTCGACATGCAGGTGGTCGTGATGCTGGGCGTTGGCCTCTGGCCCGAGCACGGTGGTGAAGTGGGCGCAGGCGGAATCATGGGCGAAGCGCAGCAGCCGGCCTTCCGATGACAGGGCATCGGCCCAGCCGCCCTCGACGGTGACGAAGCGGCCGTCGTCGAGCTTGAAGCCGACCACGTCGAGCGCATCGGCGAAGGCGTGGAAGCTCAGATTGCCGGTGCTGCCATTGTTGACGTTGCGGCACATGTAAGAGGTGCCGACCACCAGTTCGGCGATCCGCGTGTTGTCGCGGGCCATGAGGTAGCTGTCGATGGATTCGATCCAGGCCGGCAGCGCCGAGGCGATGCCGCAATCGGTTTCGACGCCGCCGGCCACCGGCACCATGCGGCCATTGGCCAAAACGCCGGTGACCGAGAGCGGCGATTGGGTGCCACACTGCTTTTCCTCGATCGGCGGTAGCGCCTTGGCCTCGACCTTGCCGAGCAGCACGGCGGGACAGGCGGTCTGGTAGATGCGCGGCGGGGCGGTGGGCTCGGCTGGTTCCGCCGCGTGCTGGCCGGGTGGCAGCGGCGGGCCGATCAGGTCGGTGGCTGGCGAGGTCGGCACGGGTATTTCGACGGGCTTTTCAGGCGTTGCCGCCGGGCGATGCCGGGGCAGTTTGACCGCCGGCTCGGATGACAGCTCCGCCGGCCGCAGCTTGGGCAACGGCACGGTCGCATCACCTGCCTGTTGCGCCAGGGCGGCAAAGCTCATGCTGGCGAACAGGCAGGCGAGAACAAAGCGCATGCAGCCCGAACGCGGCGACCCCGCGTCAGGTTGCGCGGTCGATCCGGAGGGTGAAGCAGTTATTGGTGGCCGAGCGCATATGGACGTAGGCCACGTCCGCTCGCTCGAGGATCGCCTCCGCCGCTGCCTCGATGCCATCGTTCCCCACCACGATCCCGGTGCCATAGACGATCCTGTCGTCGGCGCCGTAGCCGCGCAAGATGCGACCGCTTTTGCCGCGCTGCTCGCGCGGGGGCAGGCCGGCGGCGGGGTCGTAGGCCGGGCAAGCCTCGGCGTGGAGGAAGATCGGCCCGAGCTCGGCATAGGGCTGCGGCGCCGGGAACGGGCGATAGGCGAGGACGAGATAGGGCTCGCCCGCCGCGACATTCTCGAGGCAGTGCCGGCACGGCACGCCATCGCCGTCGGAGATGCGCCGTTCGGGCGCCTGGCCGTTGGCATCGGGGGTGCCGGCGCGATAGGCGGCGGCGAGCTCGGAGGGCATTCCGGAATAATGTAGGGTCATGGCGGTCTCCTGTGATGATGGGGGAGACATTTGCCGAGGTTGGCGGAGGGAAGCGACCCGGTTTTGGCGAAGCACAGGAGCCGCAGTCGGGTGCCCTCTCCCGCTTGCGGGGGAGGGGGGACCAGCCGAAAGGCTGGTGGGCGGGGGGAGCCACAGACACGGGCGCCTCCACGGCCGCGCACTATGGTGCGTGGGTATCGCCGACCGCAACAGCGGGGGCGTCAACCTACTGTTCGAGCGTGGGGCTCCCCCCTCCACCAGCCTTTCGGCTGGTCCCCCTCCCCCGCAAGCGGGAGAGGCACGCCGACTGCAGCTCTTGCGCCCCGCTACCCCGGCCGCCGGAATTCCATCACCCAGTTGGTCTCCCAACTCTCCCCGCCATCGTAGGAGAACGCCTGGCTCCAGCGGGGCGTCTCCGTATCCGTGCCGCTCCAGTCGAACAGCACCTTTATCGGCCGGTCGCCATCCATGTCGTCGCCGGCAAAGCTGCCGCGGCCGAACTCGAAGCGGCCGAACACCGGCGGCTCCAGCACGCCCTTCTGCGAATTGATCCAGTAGATCGCCCACTCGTCGCGTTCGGGGTTGTAGATCCTGAGCGTCATGCCCTTGAAACCCTTGGTGGGGTAGTCGCTCTCATCCACCGACACAATGCCGCCGAGCATGAGCTGCGCGGTCTCATATGAGGTGAACACGTCCCATTCGGCGGAGCCGACGCCGCGCGCCTTCAGCCGCCGGTTGGTGACCACCCAATCCCCATGGTTGAACGCAAAGCCGCGCCGTGTTTCGGTATCCATGTTACCCTCCCCGCGCCCTGTTGCGCCGGGTGGTGATAGCCGATCGCTGTGTCAGGCGATGTCAGGCTTTGCGGCGTGTGCGCCGCGATACGCATCTGCCGTTATGCGCCGGTCTATCCGTGGTCCTCCACCGTGAAACGGGGGAGGGGGACCACCCAAAGGGTGGTGGAGGGGGCGGCAGGATGCGCCGGTGCGTGTGGTCGCCCCCTCCACCAGCTTCGCTGGTCCCCCTCCCCCGCTGCGCGGTGGAGGACCACCGAGAGACCGGTGGCTCTCGTCAACGCTACGCATCTGCCGCTGTTAACCCCCGATAAACCATCTTTGCCCGGCCACACGGCTCTGGTATCAGCGGCCCATGTCCGTACCGCTCGACCATATTCGCAATTTCTCCATCGTCGCCCATATCGACCATGGCAAATCCACCCTCGCCGACCGGCTGATCCAGCTCACGGGCGGGCTCGAGCAGCGCGAGATGAAGGAGCAGGTGCTCGACTCGATGGATATCGAGCGCGAGCGCGGCATCACCATCAAGGCGCAGACGGTGCGGCTGACCTACAAGCACACCGACGGCGAGACCTATATCCTCAACCTGATCGACACGCCCGGCCATGTCGACTTCGCCTATGAAGTCAGCCGGTCGCTGGCCGCCGTCGAGGGCTCGCTCCTCGTCGTCGATGCCAGCCAGGGCGTCGAGGCGCAGACCCTTGCCAATGTCTACCACGCCATGGATGCCAACCATGAGCTGGTGACGGTGCTCAACAAGATCGACCTGCCCGCCGCGGATATCCCGCGCGTCAAACAGCAGATCGAGGACGTGATCGGCATCGACGCCTCGGACGCGGTGGAGATTTCCGCCAAGTCGGGCCTCAACATCGACAAGGTGCTGGAAGCCATCGTCGAGCGCCTGCCGGCGCCGAAGGGCGATATCAATGCGCCGCTGAAGGCGCTGCTGGTCGACAGCTGGTACGACACCTATCTCGGCGTCGTGGTGCTGATCCGCGTCATCGATGGCACGGTGAAGAAGGGCCAGAAGATCCGGATGATGAACGCCAACGCGGCTTACGAGCTCGACCGCGTCGGCGTGTTCACCCCGAAACTCGTCGATATCGGCGAACTCGGCCCCGGCGAAATCGGGTTTTTCACCGCTTCGATCAAGGAAGTGGCCGATACCAATGTCGGCGACACCATTACCGATGATCGCCGCCCGACGGCCACGGCATTCCCCGGTTTCCGCCCGGCGCAGCCGGTGGTGTTCTGCGGGCTGTTCCCGGTCGACGCCTCGGATTTCGAGGAGCTGCGCGCCGCGATGGGCAAGCTGCGGCTGAACGATGCGAGCTTCAGCTACGAGATGGAAACTTCGGCGGCGCTCGGCTTCGGCTTCCGCTGCGGCTTCCTCGGGTTGCTCCACCTCGAAATCATCCAGGAACGGCTGAGCCGCGAGTTCAACCTCGATCTGATCGCCACCGCGCCATCGGTGGTCTACGAGGTGCACCTCACCAATGGCGAGACGCTGATGCTGCACAACCCGGCCGACCTGCCGGACGTGGTGCGCATCGACCACATCAGCGAGCCGTGGATCAAGGCGACCATCCTCACTCCCGACGAGTATCTCGGCTCGATCCTGAAACTCTGCCAGGATCGGCGCGGCATCCAGCGCAACATGACCTATGTCGGCAACCGCGCCATGGTCGAGTACGACCTGCCGCTCAACGAGGTGGTGTTCGATTTCTACGATCGGCTGAAGTCGATCTCGAAGGGCTATGCCAGCTTCGACTATACGCTCGCCGATTACCGCGAGGGCGACCTGGTGAAGCTCTCGATCCTGGTCAATGCCGAGCCGGTCGACGCACTCTCGATGCTGGTGCACCGCAATGTCGCCGAAACACGCGGCCGCATCATGTGCGAAAAGCTCAAGGACCTGATCCCGCCGCACCTGTTCGTGATCCCGATCCAGGCCGCCATCGGCGGCAAGATCATCGCCCGCGAAACCGTCCGCGCCATGCGCAAGGACGTGACGGCGAAATGCTATGGCGGCGACGCGACGCGTAAGCGGAAGCTCCTCGAGAAGCAGAAGGCGGGCAAGAAAAAGATGCGCCAGTTCGGCAGCGTCGAGATCCCGCAGGAGGCGTTTATCAAGGCGCTGAAGATGGGGGATGAGTGAGGGGTGTTAGCGGACTAGTCTGCAAAGCACCGCATATCTAAAGTCGCTGCGTTGCGTGTTCCTGTTCTGCCGCCAATCCTCGCGCCCCAACATACAGACAAGCAAACAGCGAGCTAGGCCGCGCTGGCCCATTGCTCTAGGGACGTTGCTTCGTTCTCGCTGATTCTCGCTAGTACCTGGGGTGGATGAAATCCGTTCAGCAACTGTCTGAGCTGATCGATTCCGATACTTGGCAATCGACGGATGTCTTCAAGTACCATTGCGACTGCTTGATCTGTCCCTTCGAAATAGGCTTGGAACGCTTGGGGTGTGATGTGGGCATCGTCTCCGTAAGCGTTCCATATGTCAGATGGAGCGCCGCGCGATATCTCGGCAACTGCCGCTGTGCCGATAATCGCCGCAACGGGCTTCGTCGCGTAGATCCACAACCGCGTCCCTCGTGAAGTCTGCGGGATACGGCGGCGCAGCTCTACCGTCTTCCGATGAGTGAGAATTGCCTCTGCGTAGTGGGGCTTTATCGAGATGATCGCGTTGCTAGTTCGGCTCATCGGCCCACCCAAAGTCCAGTATCTGCGAAAGAACCGCATCGGAAACGGTCGTAGTGGTCTGCAGGTTTTGAGCCCCCACTGCTCCCATTTTGCGAAGGGTAGCCAACGGGCATGGCCGTGGGAAGGCCAGCAGGTTGTCGAATGTGGTCAGAAGAACTTCGTTTGCTCTTGTTATGTTGGACAGGTTGGTGACAACCAGCCGCCGAGCCCGCTCATGAGAAACGGCTTCCTTAGAAACCGTCAGCGCGTCCACGATTCTGGCCACCGCAACAATTGCCCCTCGGCCGCCTGTTCGCTGCGACTCGTAGAAGAAAATCAATGAACCCGGGGACATCCGCTGCGCGGATCGCGGTGAGCTGGCATAGCATCTCCTCGAGAGAAAGGCCGCTTCTTGGTTGTCGAGCAAGGTCCGTTGCGCGCCAGTACCAAGCAGTTCGTCCGCGTACCGCGAGGTGATTGGCTGAATTACGCCGCCACGCCCCGGCCACGCTATCGCCGCAGGTCCTAAAAAGTCATCAAGCTGCGGAAGGGGTAGTGCGACTACCTGCCCGCCTGGTACGGATAGATTGGCATATCCTGCACCCGCGACCACCTCACTTAAGGACAATCCAGTTCTTCTCTCAAGCGCCAGCCCAACCCGTCGCCAGCTGGTCGCCGTTATCGACCGACCAAGCGCCACTTTGAAGCGGGTGGAGGCATCTCTGCCGACAAGGAATCCGCGAGATCGAGCGAAAGCATCTAAGGTACCCGAGGTGTCCGAAGGTACGAGGCGTAGTTCGATGAGCACCGGACCTTGTGAAGTCGCATCAGCCATAGCCCGATCGAAGAGAGCATCGTAGTAGAGGTCCCCAACAAGCGCCGTTGGCTCCGCATAGAGCAGGAGACTGGCAGGGCCGGTAGGGGTTGGTGACACACTTAGCGCTGAGACCGCAACGATCCGACCACCTTGCCTTATGCCGTATCGGCGCTGCTTGATCTGCCCAACTACGTCGCGACCAAACTCTAAGGCAATCTGCTCGGGGGCCTTCGATGACCTCAGGAACGTCTGCAGCTCATGCGCGCTAATGTCCGCAAGATCGAAACCCTTCCCATACATGGGAAACCGTGCGTCGCTGCTAGGTTCGATAGGGATCAGTTCCAGCAGTTCGTCAAGTGAAGCTACATCAATACCGACCTCGTTCCGGAGTCTGTCACGAGCAGACAGAATTTGACCGTCACTCGTGATGAACGCCGATGCTTTACTAAGGGCCGAGTGCGCAACGTGCATCGAGTCACTGAGGGACTGGGGTCGCCCGGCAGCCGAAGATCGCGTATCCACGAAGACGATGCTGTGAACCGTTTCCGCGACGCGGCGTAACTCCGCAGTGCCCGCCGGCACCAACTGCGGCAATTGCAGAGCCATCTCTAAAACTGGGTCGTGGGACGAGGACAATGTCGTCCGTCTCAGCTCGACTAGGAACTCCGGCGAGACGACCAACCGAACCCTATGTGCGAGTGCCGCAGCGAAGAGCCGGCGCGCCTCCTTCGATCGACCTCGATCGCGAATGAGATCGAATAGTACATTGAGATCAATTACGTAGAACGGAGCGTCACCGGCTGCAGAAGACCTTAGCGCCAACGCAAGAAGATCACGTTGCGACTGACCTGCGTCTAGGCGCGAGAGCAGGTCGACTGTCGTGAGCCGCCTGGCCAGAATCAGGAGCTTCCGTGCGCGCGACGCTCCCCCACTGATCTCCTTGGTCAGCGCAAATCCATTTGCTGTATAGAATGCGATAGCATGGGGCAGATCTTTGGCCACGCGCGCGGACAACGAGAGATACCCTGCCGCCTCTAGTCGCGCTACCAATACCGCAACAAGTCTCTTGGCCACGCCTGATCGCCTGTACTCGGGACTTACCGCAACCTGATAGACCCTCGCGCGCGGATATATCCCACCGAACAGAATGTACCCTGCAACTCTTGCAGCGCCGTTTTCCGTCCTTACTGCGGCGACAAGCCTGTGCTGTGAGCATGCATCCGCAAAAGCTGACGGCGGCAGAAACCCCAGCGCGTCCTTTTCGCCATCGGCGATTGCCGTAATTTGTGGCAGCAGTAGCGAAAGCGCTTTTGGATCATCTTCTACGTTCAGCACATTTGTTCCCAAGCCATCCTGACAACAACCTATTAAGCACGATCACAGAGGTCGGCAAGGATGCCCAACAGACCTCTAGAGCTCCTCCCACTCCCCCGCGGATGCATCTTGTTGTTAAGGGCGCATGCAGGTGCCCTATCACCGGCCGCGATAGGTTGCCCGCTGGACACCGTTTGAATTCGTTCGGCACACCGTTTGGCGACCGCTCAAACGGTATTGACATTTTTTAGAAGTTGAAGCAGAATCGCCTCACTGTTCAGCCGCACCAATTCACACATTATGGAGGTTCTGATGACTAATAAGCTAGACGGCCTCAACGAGACAACCAAATGGCACCTGTTGGTCGAGGCGGCCAAAACAGCCTTGGTGGAATCCGGTTACAGCATCGAGCGGGTGCCAGGCCGGGGACTCTCGAACATCTGGAACATCACCAAAGGCGGCGTAACAAAGAACGCAGCCCTGCGAACCACGCGCGACCGGTGGTTCGCCTTCCCGCCGCTGAACGGCGGCGCCAAATGGAAGACGCTCGACGATGTTGATGTGGTCGTGGTCGCAACCGTCAACTCCAAGGAAGAGCCAGAATACATCGAGGTCTACCTCTTCGAGGCACCCGAGGTCCGCAAGCGCTTTGATCTCGCCTACGCGGCCCGAACGAAGCATGGGTCGGTCAAAGACAACTTCGGCATGTGGGTGGGGCTCGACGTGGACAAGCGTGGAATCGCTTCGAGCGTCGGCTCCGGCATCGTTGAGGGGAAGAAGAGCCTCGCCGTCTTCGACATCAGCAACCTGCTCGCGTCGGCGAATATGGAGCCGTCTGAAGGAGAGATCGAGGCAGCAGCCGAAGAAGCGCCAGAGCCCACGACCGGGCATTTGACGACTATCGGTGAAGTGATGAGCTGGGCACGGCAGCGTGTTGCGGACCTGTCAGGCGTGCCGGTGGAGAAGGTGAAGCTCGACCTTAAGCTGGAATACTGAGGCAGTACGTATTCAAGCGAACATAGCCTCACCCGGTTAGCTGGAAGAGGCCGCCCCCAGCGCAATCCCCATCGCCGCCCGCGCCGTCGCCTCATCGCACACCAGCGCGCTCCCCAGACCCGAGCGGAGCACCGCGGCGATGGCGTGGGTCTTGTTGGCGCCGCCTGAGGCGAAGACCACGTTAGGCACCTTGCGCAGAGCTTCGAGCGGTGGGGCGATGGCGCGGCGGTTGATCGGGTGGTCGATGGGTTGGCCGGACGCATCGACGAACTGCGCCATCACATCGCCCACGGCGCCGGCCGCCACCAGCTCGTCGATGCTGACGTCGCGCGGCAGGCCATAGCGCATCAGCAGCGAGCGCTCGGTCATATCGCCGATGGTGAGGAGGATCAGGTCGTTGCGGCCGATGCGCTCGAACGCCTCCTGGAACACATCCTGGGTCATGATCGCATCGTGCGATTGCGGGCTGCCGGCATAGATCGGGGCGGCGAGATAGGCGCATTCGGCGCCGAGGTGCCGCGCCAGATCGCCGGCGATATCGAAGGTGTTGATCTCGATGCCGCGGGTCAGCCCGCCCATCACCGAATTGACCAGGAGCTCGGGGCGCTTCAGCGCCGGCATGTGCCGCACGGTTTCGCGCAGCGTGGTGCCCCAGCCGACGCCGACCCCGGTCATCGTGCCATCGGCGAGCAGCTGGCCGACATAATCGGCCGTCGCCTGGCCCAGCAGCACCGGCACCAACGCCGCATCCTCGGGGGTGGGGACGATGATGGCGCGCTTCAGACCAAAGGCCTTGATCAGCTGCTGCTCGAGCTCGACGCATGAGGTGAGTTTTGAGTTGAGGGTGATGGTGACGAGGCCGGTGCGCCGCGCCTCGCTGATGATGCGGTTGACGCGCAGGCGGTTGGTGGAGAGCGCATCGGCGATCTCGCCCTGCGTCCGCCCCTCCATGAAATAGAGCCAGACGACGCGCACCTGCATCTGCTCGTCCGACATGCCCTGCGGCGCTGTAACTGCCACGCTGTTGCCCCTCGCCCTCAGGTTCGGCCCAGCATGGACATGACTTGCGGGTCGGCTGTCAATCGCATCTCCGAGGCATTGTCATACATCTGTAACAGACGCTTGACATTTGTAAACGGTGACCACTAGCCTTCGTCTCCTCGCCGCCAGGAAGCGGGTCACGCCGGGACAACCGGCCAGGAAAAAGTCGGCGAGGCTCGAGAGGAGAGAAAAATGACAGGCAACAAACGCGGCCATGGTGCCGTGATCGGCCGGCTGCTTGCCGGCGCTGCCGTGGCTGCGCTGGTCTTGCAGGCCGGCGGGGCATTGGCGCAGGAGCGCACCAAGATCGAATGGTGGCATGCGCTGGGTGGCCGGCTGGCCGAAATCGTCGACCAGCTGATCGTCGATTTCAACGCCAGCCAGGACAAGTACGAGCTGGTCGGCATCAACAAGGGCAATTACGAAGAGACCATGGCGGCGATGGTCGCCGCCTATCGCGTCGGCCAGCAGCCGACGCTGGTGCAGGCGGCCGAGCGCGGCTTTCTCACCATGCTCAATTCCGGCGCCGTGGTGCCGGTGCCCGAGCTGATGGAGAAGCAGGGCTACGACATCAAGTGGGACGACTTCGTCGCCCCGGTCGCCGGCTTCTTCCTCGTCGACGGGAAGCCCGCGGCGCTGCCGTTCAACAGCTCGACGCCGATCTTCTGGTACAACGCCGACCACTTCAAGGCGGCCGGCTTCGACAAGCCCGGCGAGACCTGGCAGGAGATCGACACCCAGCTGCGCGCCATCAAACAAAAGGGCGTGTCGGATTGCTCGATGGTGCTGGCCAACGACTTCTTCTGGAGCATGCTCGAGAATTATGCCGCCATCCAGGATCAGCCCTGGGGCACCAAGGCCAACGGTTTCGGCGGGCTCGATACCGAGTTCGTGTTCAACCAGAGCCCGATGGTGGTGGGCCAGTTGGAACGGCTGCAGAGCTGGATGAACGATGGGGTGCTGCAGCTCGCCGGCCAGGGCCTCGCCCCCGACCAGCTGTTCACCTCGGGCCAGTGCTCGACCTTCGTTGCCTCGACCGCGGCGCATGCCGGCGTCGAATCGACCGCCAAGTTCAACTGGAGCGCCACCTTCCTGCCGCATGAGGAAGGGGTGGAGCCCAAGAACAGCACCATCGGAGGCGGCGCCCTGTGGGTGCTGAAGGGCGAAACGGATGCCGAATATGCCGGCGCCGCGGCGTTCCTCGATTTCGTCGCCTCGCCGGCCACCCAGGCCTGGTGGAGCAAGGAAACCGGTTATGTGCCGGTGACGATGACCGCCTACGAGGCGATCAAGGCGGACGGCTATTATGACGAGCACCCGACCCGCGAAATCGCCATCCTGCAGCTGAGCCGCGGCACGCCGACCGACAATTCGCGCGGCTTCCGCTTCGGCAACCACAACCAGTCCATGCAGCTCCTGGTGAAAGAAGTGCAGAGCGTCTGGACCGGCGAGAAGACGGCGCAGCAGGCGCTCGACGCAGCGGTCGAACAGGGCAACCAGATCCTCCGCCAGTATGAGAAGCTCCATGCGGGTGGCTGATGGCAGCATCGAGCTCGGGGGCGGCGCCAGCCGTCCCCGGACTGGGGGCGGGCTGGCGCTCGGCCGGCTGTTCCCGCGCGCTTCGACCGCCGGGCTGAAGACCGCGCATTTCAAGCAGCCGTGGCTGGCCGCGGGGCTGCTGGCGCCGCAGCTCCTGATCCTCGTCTTTTTCTTCATCCCCTCGTACAAGGCGCTGTCGCTGGCCTTCGTGCAGGTCGATCCGTTCGGCGGCATCCAGATCTTTGTCGGGCTCGACAATTTCCTCGCGCTGTTCGCCAGCGCCGATTATCGCGACAGCGCGCTGTTCACGCTGTGGTTCTCGATCGTCCAGAATGTGCTGACGCTGGGGCTCGCGGGGCTGTTCGCCTTTGCCACCGACTATGTGATCCGCGGCCGCGGGGTCTATCGCAGCATCATTTTGATGCCCTACGCGATCGCGCCGGTGATCTCCGGGGTGATCTGGGCCTTCCTGTTCAACCCGGCAGTCGGGCCGATCGCCGAGATGCTGCAGGCGATCGGCATTCCGTGGGACCCCAACCGGCGGCCGTTCGATGCGCAGCTCCTCGTGATCATCGCCTCGGTGTGGAAGCATGTCTGCTACGACTACATCTTCCTCGTCGCGGCGCTGCTCGCGGTGCCTGCTTCGCTGCTCGAAGCGGCAACGCTCGATGGCGCCGGGCACATTCGCCGGTTCTTCGCCATCTCGGTGCCGCTGATCACCCCGACCATCTTCTTTCTCATCGTCATGAACTTCGTCTACGGGCTGTTCGAGACCTTCGGCGTGATCGACGCGATGACGCGCGGCGGCCCGGCCGGAGCCACCAACAGCCTCGTCTACAAGGTCTACCAGGATGGCTTCGTGCAGCTCGACCTCGGCTCGTCGGCCGCCCAGTCGGTGGTGCTGATGTTCGTCGCCGTGGTGTTCACCGTGCTGCAGTTCCGCGCCCTCGAGCGCAAAGTCAATTACGGGGTGTAGCGATGGTGGGCCGTAGCCTGACGCTCTCGATCGTCTGCCATGTCATACTGCTCATCGGCGCCGCGGCGGTGTGCGTGCCGCTCTATTTCGCGCTGGTGGCGGGCTCGCTGACGCTGCAGGAAGTGCAGCAGACGCCGTTCCCGCTGCTGCCGGGCGCGCACCTTGTCGATAACCTCGCCGCCGCCTGGAACGAGGGCAATTTCTCGCGCGCCTTCCTCAACTCCACCATCGTGACGCTGGGGATCGTGGTGGGCAAGCTCGTGGTGTCGCTGCTCGCCGCCTTCGCCATCACCTATTTCCGCTTCCCGTTCCGGATGACGGCGTTCTGGCTGATCTTCGTGTCGCTGATGCTGCCGGTGGAAGTGCGGATCATCCCGACCTACGAGGCGGTGGCCGATGCCGGCGGGCCGCTGCGCTGGGTGGTCGGCACGATCGGGCTCGGGGGGCTGGTCGAGAGCCTCACCGGCTATCGGCTCGAAGCGGCGCTGCAATGGAACCTCGTCAACTCCTATGCCGGGCTGATCCTGCCGCTGATCGCCTCGGCCTCGGCGACGTTCCTGTTCCGCCAGTTCTTTTTGACCGTGCCGGATGAGCTCTGCGAAGCGGCCAAGCTCGACGGGGCGGGGCCGCTGCGGTTTTTCTGGCACGTGCTGCTGCCGCTCTCCCGCGCCAATATCGCGGCACTCGGCATCATCCTCTTCCTGTTCGGCTGGAACCAGTACCTGTGGCCGCTGCTGTTCACCACCGGCGCGGAAATGCAGACGGCGATCCTGGGGCTGAAGGAACTGGTGCCGGTCTCCGACACGGCGCCCGCCTGGAACATCGCGATGAGCGCGGCCCTGTTCGTCATGTTGCCGCCGGCGCTGGTGATCCTGGTGATGCAGCGGTGGTTCACGCGTGGGCTGGTCGATGCGGGGAAGTGAGGTTTCCGCATATGGCGGCGGTGGCCCCCCCTTGCCTTCTCCCCTTGAGGGAGAAGGTGGCGCGCAGCGCCGGATGAGGGGTATCTCTCCGCGTACACAGTCGCTCCTCGCTTCGCTCGGAGCGCGCTACACTTCGTTGCGCGATACCCCTCATCCGCCCTTCGGGCACCTTCTCCCTCAAGGGGAGAAGGCGAACGCCGCACCGCCGGTGGGCGGGCGCAGCACGCCGACGTCGGAGTTGGCGTCTCCCTCCCCCTTGCGGGGAGGGGACAGGGGTGGGGGTCAGCGCGCACCGGCGCTTCTTGCTGCCCCCTCCACCGCCTTCGGCGGTCCCCCTCCCCCGCCCCGCGGGGGAGGATCACCGCACCGCCGGCGCCCTCCCATTTGCCCCCCATTCCCCTGAAGGAACTTCACAATGGTAATGATCATCGGCCACCGCGGTGGCCGGAACCTGTGGCCGGAGAATTCGCTCTCCGGCTTTCGGAAGCTGAGGGCCATGCCGGTCGAGGGCGTCGAGTTCGACGTACACCTGACGAGCGCCGGCGAGCTGCTGGTGATCCACGATCCGACGCTCGACCGCACCACCGACCATAGCGGCCCGGTGGCGGCGCTCGCGGCAGGCGCACACCGCAACGTCCGGCTCAAGGACAGCGACGGCGAGGCGATTCCGACGCTCGAAGAGGTGCTCGAAATCTTCCGTGATGGCACGATGGAGCTGCATGTGGAGCTGAAGGCCGGCGTCGGCCATGTTGCTTATCCCGGGCTCGAAGCGAAGGCGGCGGCGACGATCGACCAGTTCGGGCTCAGCGAGCGCAGCATCCTCACCAGCTTTCACGAGGAGATCCTGGTCGAGATCGGCCGGGTGGCGCCGCATATTCGCCGGCTCTCGTCGTTCGACCGCAACTCGGCCGAGCGGCTGGGGCTGAAGGCCGGGCTCGATACCATGCTGGAACTCTCGCACATCGTCGCGGTGGAAAAGAGCCTGCTCGCCGCTGAATGGGACGCCATCACGGCGCAGGTGCCGCTCGAGCGGCTGGGCACCTGGGTGCCGAACGAGGAAGCGGACCTGAAACTCTGGCTCGATAAGCCGATCCGCCAGATCACCACCGACCGGCCCGACCGGGCCGTCAGCATCCGGAGCGCAGCGGCGTGACGATTTCCGAAACCCTGCCGCCCCGCGCGGCGGCGACGCTCGACGCTATCGGGCTGGTAATTTTCGACTGCGACGGGGTGCTGATCGACAGCGAGCCGATCGCCAGCCGCACGCTCGCCGAGGCGCTGGCGGCGGCCGGCGTCGACATTACCCCGCAGGAGGCGCATCGGCGCTTCACCGGCAATTCCGAGCGCGATATCCGCGCCATGTGCATGAGGGACTATGGGCTAGAGGATCTCGAGGGTCTGTTCACCGGCTGGCACCAGCGGCTCTATGCCGAGTTCGCCACGACGCTCACCGCCATGCCTGATATTGCCGAGGTGGTGGCAGCACTCGAACGGCCGAAATGCGTCGCCTCCAACAGCACGCTCGAACGGCTGGGTGCGAGCCTGGGGCAACTGCCGCTGTGGCAGAGCTTTGCGCCGTTCGTGTTCAGCGCCGAACAGGTGAAGCGGCCGAAGCCGGCGCCCGACCTGCTGCTCTATTGCGCGCGGGAGCTCGGGGTGGAGCCGGCGCGCTGCGTCATGATCGACGACAGCCCGCACGGCATCAGCTCGGCGGTTGCCGCCGGCATGGTGCCGATCGGCTTCGTCGACCCCACCGACCCGCGCCCCGGACGCCGCGCCCTGCTGAAGGCAGCGGGGGCCTTCAGCGTGGCGATGGGCGCCGCGGAACTGCCGGCAGCGCTCGCCGCCGCCGCAGAGGCGTTGGCAGCGAGGGCGGAGAGACCGGGGAGGTGAAATGAGCGCCGATCCGCGGACCGGCGCGCTCTCTCAGCCCAGCACCGGCGTCACACCCGTAAAGGCGGGAATCTGTGGGGATGCGGGCGCCACATGACGCGGCATGGGCGTGCGGCGCTGGGGCGGCGGGATGCAATTGGGGATGGGGGGCAGGCAACCTGCCGCAGGCGTCTGCCTCCCCCTCGTGGGGAGGGTAGCGGAGCTAGGCGAAGCCGTAGCGGAGCTGGGTGGGGAAGGCCCTGCGCGCCGGTGCACTTGGCCACCCCCACCCTTGATCCCTCCCCACAAGGGGGAGGGAGAGCCAACTGCGATCACCGTACCCCCGCGACTTTCACCCACGGTTCACCTAAGCTCGGCCGGTCTCGTGCCCTACCGCCGGAACCCGCCGATGTCCACGCTCGCCGCTCTCGCCGTCTCGCTGCCGCTCGACACACTCAACCCAGGTGACCGGCTGACCACCGAGGGCAGTTATTCGGGGCGGCTCTATCTGCTCGAAGCCGGCCGGCTCACCGTGTCGCGCGATGGGGTGGACATCGCTGAGATCGACGAGCCCTGGGCGATCATCGGCGAGATGGCGGTGCTGCTCGGCACGCCGCACAGCGCCACCGTCACCGCCGAAACCACAGTGCGGGTCCGCGTCATCGAGGAAGCGCTCGACGTCCTCTCACAGAACCCGGATTTCGCCCTCCACATCGCCACCCTCGCCTGCGCCCGCCTCAACGCCACCTCGGCGCTGCTGGTCGACCTCCGCCGCGCGGCTGAGGGCAAGAAGCAGGAACAGGCGCTGATGGGTCGGATACTGACCGCGATGCTGGCGACACCCAAGGTTACAGGGCGTGGGGGGAAGTGGGCGGATCACGAGTAGGGCGCCCTGGGGCGTGATCTCAGCCGCCCCCCCCCGAGTCACGGACGCCCGATGAGTGTTAGGTCTGCTTGGAAAGCGCTACGCAGTGCTGCCCGTCCTAGGAGCAAATGCCCTTCTTGTACCGAGCGCATTCGGGACCAGCGGTAGGTGCTTCGGCATCTTCTAGTGGAACGGGAGATAGTAAGTGGCGTCTCCTTTCGAGGACCAGAACTCAGTTGAAGTCACATCGGCACCAACCGATCTCAGGTAGCCTACCAGCGTATCCCTCGTCAGCCGATCTTCACGGCGCCTGCTGGTGTAACGATTAACCGCTTCAAATGGCTGCACGTTCCCGCTCTGATGAAACTCCCAGCGACCAGCCTCGAGCAAAGACATTACAGATCGCGTTTCACCACCCTTGTCCCACGTTATGAATGCGTTCTGGGGCGAATCAGCACCTGCGCCAGTTGAAATAACCTGCATCTGAAATCGCCCGTGATGCTTCGCCATCATATGGGATAATGAAGACCATCCATCGACCCGGTTCGTGACCACAACCGTCGCGCCGCTGGCTGATCTCGGGGTAAAGAGAACCACTTTTGGGGCATGTGCGCCACCTGGTGGAGGGCTGATTTCATATATGCTCGGCAAGGAAAGAGGAGCGCTACGCCTCCTTAGCGGTTCCGTCCTAAACGCGGATAGAACAGTAGCAACGACGGGATCGAGTTCATCGATGGCCATCTTGACGAACGTAAGCGAGAGAAACCGATCAGGGCGCAACCAAGCGGTCAACTAACAGCCTCCAAGCATATTCAGAACGCAAGTGGAGCTCGCGTCGTTGCCTCTGATTGTATCACCATGTGCTTTGCTGCGACTGGATCGATGATCAAACTCCACATTATGATGAAGACCGTCCAGATCGTATTGCAGGTCGGGGCGATTGGAGCCCACTTGAACGCCGTTGATGTCTACCTGAGGCTGGTTCTTTCGGATGTTTTCCGCACCCAGACCTCGAACCCGGTCAATCTCCGCCGTAATGGCTGCGTCATGGTCCGGGTTTCCGTGGGGTGGAGCCTTACCATTGTTAGGTGCTGAACCATACTTTGGAGGGCTGACGACAATACCCTCATTGCCTGTTGGTTGGACCGCTTTCTCTTCCTCGTCCTTTCCTTCGGCAACGGCTGCGGCAAACGCCCGTCTGGCCAACTCAGAGTTTACCTGTCGCTCGAACTCTCGTTCGCTATCGCCTCCTGCCGGGGACGGTTCGACGATCTTCCACAGTAGATAACTCCCGGCAGCAACGGGACCGCCTCTAGAAGAGCTCGAGGCAGTACCGGTGGCGAACTCCCAGAATGGATTAATCAACTCCGCAAAGGTCATGTGCCCGTTCGGATCGGCTTTGTTGACCGGATCTCCCATCGAGTAGCCATAGCGATCGGTTCCGACGGCTGGATCAGACACGTCCCACCAGTCCGGCGAGAGGAACCGGCCGAGACTGGCGTCGTAGTATCTGGCGTGGAGATAGGTGAGCCCGGTCTCGGGATCGGTGCGTTCGCCGATCCAACCCTTGGGTTCGGCGGGGGAGAGCGGCGCGAGGACGGTTTCCGTCTGCACGCCATAAGGCTGATAAACCGAGGCGCGGGTGAGAGTGCCTGTCGCATCGGTGACGCGACGCACCGAGGTCAGGTGATCACGGTGGAGGACGTTGATGACGCCGCCGACCTGTTTGACGTCAGTGCCGAGGTAGTTGGTGTGACCACCCGCTGGGTCGATCTCGGTGTCGGCGCCAAGATAGAGCGTGGTGCCCGAGGTCGTCTGCTTCTTCAGCCGCTCGCCATCGGGACCATAGAGATAGGTGACGGTGGCGCTGCCCAGGGTAACGCTGGTCGGCCTGTTGTCATTGTCATAGGCGATGGTGCGGTCGGCAACGCCAGAGGTGAGCCGAGATGTCTGGTTGCCGTTGAGGTCGTAGCTAAAACTCCAGGTTCCAGCCGTGCTGACCGCATGCGGCTGGAAGGCTGAACTGCCCTGGGTCGGATAGGCATAGGTGCCGACCGACGAGTTGGAGGTCAGCTTGCCGCCAAGATCGTAGGTAAAGCTCCGGCTCAGCGCCGGGGTCCCGGTGTTGCTGGCGCTCAGCAGCCGATCGAGGTTGTCGTAGCCATAGCTCCAGTCCTCATTGGCGCGATCGCCGTCGATGCCGGTGATGCGGCCGGCGAAGTCGCGGGTGTAGGTATAGGACTGGATGGTGGTAGCGCCCTTGACCGTCGAGACGCTGTTCAGCCACGAGCGGCTGGGTGAGTAGGTGTAGGTGGTGGTGACGCCATTGGCGTAGCCGATGGTCAGCACCGCACCTTCGGCATTGTAGGTGGTGCCGGTAATGGCCCCGGCGAGCGTAATCAGCTGGCCGGCGGCGTTGTAGCCATAGGCACCGGAACTGCTGGAGTTGGGGAAGCTCTTGGCTGTGATGCGGCCACCGGGGTCATAGGCGGTGCTGGTGGTGTAAGCCACAGAATCGACGGTGCGCTGCTCTTTGGTGAGGCGACCGCCGGCATCATAGTCCGAGGTGGCCACCGCATTGTCGTTGGCGGCGGTGGTCAGCTGGCCGACGTTGAAGAAGCCGGAGCGGGTTTCGTCATAGGTGTTGGCCACCACCTCCGCATTGGGCAGGCCAACGCCGCTGGTCTTCGTCAGCACCCGGCCCAGCCGATCATAGCTGAATGCGGTCTGCTGGCTCTTGGCATCGATCTGGGTGAGCAAGCGTCCGGCATCGTCATAGCCATAGCTCCAGGTCCCGAGATCGGGGTCGGTACTGACAGTGCGACGGCCGAGACTGTCATAGCTGTTGGACCAGGCGTTCCCCATCGGGTCGACAACCGAGACGAGGTTGCCCAGTGGGTCGTAGCTGTAGCTGCTGGCGACCGCAGTGGCGCCGAGATAGCCGATGCGGGCGAGCGGGTTGCCGCGGGCATCGGTGGTGACCCGGCTGATCCGGCTCAAGGGATCGGTGGTCTTGACCGTGAGCGTGCCAGGTATCGACTGTGGTGCCTCATAAGCAGTCGCGATGGTCTTGGTATCCGGCAGCGTCACCAGCACCGGGCGACCGAGCACGTCGAACCTGGTGGTGGTCCATTGCGCGGTGCCACCCTGGAAGTAGGGCAGGCTCTGCTGGTTGGCGGGACCGCGCTTAGCGTATTTGGTCTCGGTCACCACCGGCTGGGCAGCAGCGGTGGCGCCGATGCCGGTGGTCTTGTAGGTGCGGCCGAGCCCATCGAGATAGGTCCTCGACCAGATCGGGTTCACCCCATCGGCCGGACTGCGGGTGGTCTCGACATACTGGGTGGTCGGGGTGCCGATGTTGAGGTAGGCGGTGGTCAGGTAATCGGCCGAGGGATAGTCGATGCGGGTCTCGCGGCAGAGCGCGTCGTATTGGTAGCTGGTCACCAGGCCATTGCGGTCGGTCGCCGAGCTCGGGGCACCACAGAGCGCGTGCCAGGCCGTCAGCGTCTTCTGCCTCAGATCGCCATCGAACCACAGTGGGTTGCGCTCTTCGATCACGTACTGCTGGGTGACGTCGTAGATGCGCCCAGTGCGGTTGCCGAGTGGATCGATCGCGGCGGTCTGGTTGCCGTAACTGTCGAACTCTGCAGTCGTTGCCAGCCAGCGGCTCTCCGAGGCCAACCAGCGCTTCGTCGTCGTTGCGTGGCCTTTGCTTGGCTCAACTCCAGCGGCAGCCGCGCCATCGTAGAAGATCTGGGTGTCACGCAGGAGCGCACCACCGGCGGCCGTCGCCGTCACCCGGACGGGTTTGTCGACGATGTAGTTGGTCAGGTTCAGCTCATAGCTGGTGGCGGTGATCAGGTCGTCGGCAGTTGAGCCGGTGACGCCGAGATCCTTCTCTTCGAGCAGATTGGCATAACCATCATAGGTCCACTCCTTGCGGGCGACGGCATTGCCGCCCACCAGGTAGTCGGTCACCTGCTCCGACGTCTTGAACGCAGTGAACGGCGCCGAGGCCTGGTTCACCACATAGCCATTCTCGAGCTTCTTCTGGATCTGCCCGTTCGGGGCATAGACCTCGAGCTTCGACAACGAGCCTGCCGCCACCGCTTCCTGGCGGTACCAGGCATGCACCCAGGGACAGGTCGCTTCCCCGGTCTCGCAGGCCAGCTCCGCCGTGACCTTGGCAAAGCCCAGGAACCTCCGCTCGAACGGATCATACACTCCGCCTTCATAGGCGTACTTGGTCTTCGAGCTGTTGCCGCGACCATCCGAGGTCGTCACCTTCGACACCGCATGCACCACCATCGGCAGGTAGCCGTTGGGCCAGTAGCTCGATGGCAGGAACTCCACGTCCACCGTGCCACCCGATGGGAGCGTGTGGCGCTTCAGCAGGTCGGGAAAGACGGAGTCTTCATAGATGGTTCTGCCCTGAGACTCGCTGTCAGCAGAAATGTCCGCCTTTCCGTCATAATTGGAGTCGTTGCCGCTGAACTTTTGGACAGTCGACTGGAACGTGCTGTTCCAAGTCATGTCTCGCAGGCGAATCTCGATGTTGTTGGATTGCTGCTTGACGATGTCGCCCTGTCCGTCCCCGTTGAAATCTACTGCGCCCACCGTATTCGATGCTGAGTTCAAGGGCAGGATGGTCCCGACCATGGACGAGCCAGTGGACTCGTAACGACTAAGACTGCTGCCCGTCGCTGGGCCAGCGAGATCGGTCGCGCCGTCGGCGTTCCAGTCACTGAGCACCGAAGCGTAAGCTGCCACCACCCCACTCAACGATACTAAATCAAACCCCGCGCCAGTTGAGATTAGCAACCGCTTGTTCGATCCGTTCGAATTGGACGCCAGTAGATCAGCTGAACCATCTGCGTTGAAGTCACCGATCCGCTTATGTTCATCGCTTCCCAGATCGCCCCAATTCTGCTTCGAAAATGCAATCCCGTCGCTAACGAAAATGCGTCCGACGTATATGAAGTCATCGCGCCCATCACCCGTGAAATCGGCAACGACTGCATCCTCGAAAGATGATACGAGCCCGTCGTAGGTGCCACTTACGCTTGTGGCGGCGATAGTCGTCCCGTTTAGATATACTGTCGCCGCAAATAAGTCGTCATGGCCATACCCAGCAGCGTTCAGCTGTGCCTTGAACGGGGCCTTCGGTACATTATTGCCGATCTTGCCGGTAAGATTGAGATCAGCCTTGCCGTCACCGTTGAAATCTCCGGTGAACGAGCCCGTGATATCGCTGCAGCTGGCAAAGGGCAGAAGATTTCCCGGGTCGGTCACCACAACAGTTGCAGGCGTTGCAGACCGGGAACCGAACGTCAGTTTGATCTCGCAGGGGCCAACTTTATCGATGGAGTAGTTGTCCAGCAAACCGTCGCCGTTGAAGTCAGCCCTCGCGCCGGGAGAGGGATCCACTTCCGTCGCCGTCGTGCTCGGCGTTCCCTCTGGGGCTGTGTTGGCGGTGACGAGGTCCGAGATCATCGTGCCCATGCGCCTGCTGGTCATGTCCCAGTACGTGAAGTTGTCGGCGGGCAGGCTGGTGCCACCGGAGATCACACCGGTCGTCGCGTTGACCGTCGCGTCCGAGCCATGCTGCTTGAAGCTCGAGAGCAGGCTGCGCTTGGTGTCGAGAGAGATGGTGTAGCCGACCGCATAAGCCCGGATCAGGCTGGCGCCGGCTCGAACAGCGATTGTCTTCAGTCGCTTGGTGGCGTTGCCGAGCGAGATACCGGTGGCATAGGTGAAGGTGTCGGTGCGAGTCTCCCAGTAAAACTGGATGCTGCTGGTGCCATAGCTGATGGTGCTGACATAGCAGGTGGGCAGCGCCGCACAGTCGTAGCTGTAAGTGACGGTGTTGCCGTCGGTGTCGGTCACTGACTGCAGCAACCAGCGATAGTCGTTGCGTAGCCGCGCATCCTCGGTGCCGGCAGCAGCGAAGCTCGCGAGGGCCTTGTAGGTCGAGACTGTGCCGTCCCGTGCCGTGATCTCCCAGCTGTTCAGCGTGGTGTTCCGCTTGATCCGTTCGTAGGTTTCGTAGCGGCCGGTGTGGGTACCGCCTGCCGAGCAGGACGGGGTCTGTCGCGTCACTCCTTCGACCACACAATCCATCAACGTGTTGCCATCGAGCTCGAAGACATCGGTGGCGTCGAACCTGGGCAGGCCGCCGCGCGACGACCGGCGCTCGATCAGCCCGCCGCCGCTCATGGTCCAGCCCACGCCGAGGATGGAGAAGCCATCCCGGGCGTGCTGGCGATTATCGCCAGAGTTGTAGGTGAGCTTGATCCGGGGGGTGATCTCGAAGAACGGCGGCACCTCGACCGGCAGTGAGCGGGTGAAGGCACCGTTGTAAGGGGTATCGGGCGGCTCGAACTTGGCGGATTTCGGTTCATCGCCTCCGCTCATCAGGCTCATCAGCCCGGAGTTGGCATTGTTGACGTCGTAGGGCGAGACGTTGGCCGCGCCCTCGCCGCTGCTTTCACCACCCGGCGCCGGCGCGGCAGGCAACCCTGCCAAAGCCGGTGACGCTGGTGACGACGTTACTGCAAAGGCTGGAGCAACGGTGGTGAGGCTCAGGCTCAAGGCAGTTAACAGCGCCAGGCCATTACGCACGAACCTCAAAGACGCAAAATCACCCTTGCCGGCGCCACGCGCCGCCACAATAGCTTTCGTCATCGAAGTCCCCCATCCAATAACGATGGCATCGGATCATACTGTCCGAGACAAACGCATCACGACGAAAGCTGAATTCACAGGATTATTTCTGGGGGTATGAAGCTTCCCGGTCGTGCAACGTTGATTTCTTCGCGCAGTGTCAGCCTTGGAATGGAAGTATCACGGCACTTTCATTGGCGAACTGAAGCATCGGCGATGTGATTACGCAGGACGCCAGGCGCTAGTTGCGGTCGTGCCTCATCACCGCTTGTTATCCCCGGCGGAAGCTGGAACCCCATTCCAGCTCGCGTGCCAGCTGCGAGATTCGATCCCAGCTTTCGCTCATGTGCGCTAAGTTGCGGAATACCTACTGCTTCTGACGCAGCACTATCGGTGACCCTGCCACCAGAAAGCGCTCCAAACTCGGTGTCATCCCCGCGAAAGCGGGGACCTCCGTTTGCGATCGTGCCGTGGCGAAGAAAACAGAGGTTCCCGCTTTTCGCGGGAATGACCCGGTGGGCGGGCACGATCCTAACTTGGCGCATTTGAGCTTTCGCTGGGATGACACCGAGTTTGGGTCACCGACGACGTCCCTCAGAGCGGTGAGATTCCCGGACCATTGCGACAATGACGATGGCGGGCGGGCAAGAGCTCGCTCTGCTTCGCCACTACGCCCCCATTGACTCATCCGCAGACTCTCCGCTAATACGCATTAGCAGCTAATACGCATTAGCAGCATTGAGCACGTCGGGGAGGACGGCTTGGCCAAGGGCGGACGCCTGACACAGCGGGATATTGCGCGCATTGCCGGGGTGAGCCAGGCGACGGTGTCGCTGGTGCTGAACGACGCCAAGGCGGCCGCGGGGCGGATACCCGACGAAACGCGCGAGCGGGTGCAGAAGGCGATCCGCGAGACCGGTTATGTCGCTGACCCGATTGCCCGCCGCATGGCCAAGGGGCTCAACCGCATTCTCGGGGTGTTCACCTATGAGCCGGCGTTTCCGAGCGCGCAGGCGGATTTCTTTGCGCCGTTCCTGTTCGGCATCGAGGAGACGGCGCAGACGCTGGGTTATGACCTGCTGCTGCTCACCGGCGCGCCGGCCAATCGCGGCAAGCGCAAGATTTTTGACGAGAACAACCGGCTGCGGCTGGCCGATGGCTGCGTGATCCTCGGGCGCGAGTTCGACCGGGCCGAGCTGAAGCGGCTGGTGGCCGGGGACTATCCGTTCGTCGCCGTCGGGCGTCGTGATCCGATTGGCGGCCCGACCGGTGCGCCGGTGCCCTATGTCGGCGCCGATTATGTCGCGGCGACCGCCGAGATGGTGCGCCGCGCCAAGGCCAGGGGACATACGAAGCTCGCCTATGTCGGCCCCAGCAAGGGTGCCGAGTCCTCGGTCGATCGCTGGGAGGGGTTCGCCTCCGAGCTCGCGGACGCCGAAACGGCGCCGGGGGGGACCGAACTGGCGCTGCATATCCCCGAGGTCGGCGGCAAGGCGCTGCCGATGCTCGAGGCGATCCGCGCGTCCGGCGCGACGGTGGTGTTCTTCACCGAAATGGCCGACGCAGTGATCGTCGATGCGGCGGCGCGTTCGCAGAACCTCGCCGTGCCGGGCGACCTCTCGATCGTGGTGCTCGGCAGCCACCTGAGGCCCATGCAGTCAGGCACCCGTTTCACCACCTTTTCGGTGCCGCGCGAAGAGATGGCGCGGCGCGCCACGCAGATGCTGTGCGAGCGGATCGAGGCCGGCTCGAAGGGCGAGCAGCTGGTGCTGCCATGCGAACCGGTCGAGGGCGACACCCTCGGCGCCATCCACCCCAGCGACGGAGCGAAGAGTTGACCGACTTTTCGCGATCCATCGTGACCAACCAAACGGACTTAACGTGAAAGAATACCCGGCAGATATCGCGATCATCGGTGGCGGCCTCGGCGGCGTGGCGGCGGCGCTCGGGGCGCTGCGCTCTGGCCGCAGCGTGGTGATGACGGAGGAGTTCGACTGGCTGGGCGGGCAGATGACCAGCCAGGCGGTGCCGCCCGACGAGCACAGCTGGGTCGAGCAGTTCGGCATCACCCGCTCCTATCGGGCGCTGCGCAACGGCATCAGGCAATATTATCGCGACCATTACCCGCTCACCGAAAAGAGCCGCGCCTGGGGCGACCTCAACCCCGGCGGCGGGTTCGTGTCGCGGCTCTGCCACGAGCCGCGCGTCGGGCTGGCGGTGATGGAAGCGATGCTGATGCCCTATCGCGGCGGCGGCAAGCTCACCGTGTTGCAGCCCTATAAGCCTGTTACTGCCGAGGTCGATGGCGACCGGGTGCGCGCCGTGACGCTCCGGCACCGCGACAGCGGCGACACCATCGTCGTTACCGGCAAATACATCATCGAGGCGACCGAGCTCGGCGACCTGTTGCCGATGACCGGCACCGAGTATGTCACCGGCTTCGAGAGCCAGCGCGACACCGGCGAGCCTTCGGCGCCGGCGGAAGCGCAGCCGACCAACTCGCAGGCGGTGTCGATCTGCTTTGCCATCGACCATGTCGAGGGCAACCAGGTGGGCGACAAACCGCGCAACTATGACAAGTGGCGCTCTTACACCCCGAGCTTCTGGGGCGGGCCGCTGATCGGCTTCGTTGCGCCGCATCCGCGCACGCTCGAAACCACGGTCCGGAGTTTCACCCCCAATCCCGATGACGACCCGACGCTGGTGGATGCCGACCAGCGCAAGAACCCGGGCGACGGGAACCTCTGGACTTTCAGGCGCATCGCGGCGCGGCGCAATTTCGTCCCCGGCGCCTACGCCTCCGACATCTGCCTCGTGAACTGGCCGATGCTCGACTATTTCGAGCACCCGATCATCGACGTGCCGGAAGCCGTCTACGAGGAGCGGCTGCGCGACGCGGCCGACCTCGCCTATGCCGTGTTCTACTGGCTGCAGACCGAGGCGCCGCGCGAAGATGGCGGCCAGGGGTTTCCGGGCCTGCGGCTGCGTGGCGATATCACCGGCACCAACCATGGCCTCGCCATGGCGCCCTATATCCGCGAAAGCCGCCGCATCAAGGCGGTGACGACGATCGTCGAGCAGGATCTCTCGTACGATGTGCGCGGCGACCGCGGCGCGGTGAACTATCGCGACAGCGTCGGTATCGGCATGTACCGGATCGACCTCCACCCCTCGACCGGCGGCGACAACTATATCGACGTGGCTTCGTGCCCGTTCGAGATCCCGCTCGGGGCGCTGTTGCCGCAGCGGGTGACGAACCTGATCCCGGCCGGCAAGACCATCGGCACCACCCACATCACCAATGGCTGCTACCGGCTGCATCCGGTGGAGTGGAACATCGGCGAGGTCGCCGGTCTGCTGGCCGCATACTGCCTCAACCAAGGGGTGACGCCGCACCAGGTGCAGGCCGACGACGCGGTGCTCACCGATTTCCAGGCCCGGCTCTACGCCGAGGGCATCGAGACTCGCTGGCCCGACGTCAGGGGCTACTGAGCCCCAGGCGGCCCGGTGCGGGCCGCCTCAACCCACCGGGCACACAGAAATACAACGACCAAGCTAACGACGACCAGAAGACGACGACAAAGGAGGAAACCATGAAACTGTTCGACCTGAGACTGGCGGCACTCGCCGCCGGCATCGCCATCCCGCTGGCCGCCGTGCCGGCACTGGCGACCGACATCCGCATGGCGATCTGGAGCGCCAACGAGGCGCATCTGGCGCTGTTCAACGAGATCGCCGCGGCCTACACGGCGCAGCACCCGGACGTGAAGGTGAGCTTCGACTCGCTGCCCTTCGACGGCTACACCACGACGCTGACCACGCAGATCGCCGGCGGCAATGCCCCGGATCTCGCCTGGATCCTCGAGACCACGGCAGGCGATTTCGTCAGCTCGGGCGCGCTGTCGCCGCTGAAGGCGACGTTCGAAGCAGCGCCCGATTACAACCTTGCCGATGTCACCGAGAGCGCCCTGGCGCTGTGGACCGCGGACGGCGAGATCTACGCCTACCCGTTCTCCACCTCGCCATTCGGCATGTTCGTCAATAACGACGTGATCAAGGCCGCCGGGCAGCAGACGCCGGCCGAGCTGATCGCCGCGGGCGAATGGACCTGGGACAAGGCCGAGGCGATCAACACCGCCGTCGCCGCCTCGGGCAAGCAGGGGCTGATCGTCCGCGATTTCGACTACAAGGTGTGGGACAACCTCGCCGCGATCTGGAATGGCTGGGGCGCCTCGCCGTGGAGCGCCGACGGCAAGACCTGCAGCTTCACCGAACAGCCGATGCTCGATGCGATGAGCTTCATCCATAAGGCGGTCTTCACCGACAAGGCGATCCCCGGCCCCGGCGTCACCGCCGATTTCTTCGCCGGCGACGCGGCGATGACCATCACGCAGATTTCGCGTGCTTCGCTGCTGCCCAAGGAGAACCCGTTCAGCTGGGACCTGGTGCCGCTGCCTTCGGGCCCGGCAGGCGAATATGCGGTGATCGGCCAGGCCGGCATCGGCGTCTTCGCCTCGGGCAAGAACCCTGAGGTGGCTGCCGACTTCCTCGCCTTCTTCACCAACCCGGAGAACGCCAAGAAGCTGGCGAAATTCTTCCCGCCGCCGCGCTCGAGCCTGCTCAACGCCGAAGTGCTCGGCGCCGCCAACCCGCTGCTTTCGGCGGAGCAGATCGAGAACGTGGTGATCAAGGGGATCGCCACCGGCAAGGTGAAGCCGGGGCATGCGGGGTTCGCAGAAATCCAGCAGACGGCCCGTGCGGCGCTCGACGCACTGTGGGTGCCGGAGGCGGATGTGCCGGCCGTGCTGAAATCGGTGTGCGACCGGATCCAGCCGATGCTGTGATGGGCGTTTGCTCACGGGAGGTGGGGCCGCAACCTCTGTGGCTCACCCCTCACCCGTCTCGCGCTGACGCGCGATCCACCCTCTCCCCGACGGGGAGAGGAACACCGACTGCGCAGTCGCCGTCTTGTTCTTCTCCCCGTCGGGGTCGCGGGACGAGGGCGCAGCCCTCGCCCGGAGGTGGCGCGTAGCGCCGGATGAGGGGTGCGAGCCCGTGACTTCGAGGAAATCGCTCAATGCCCATTGCCGCTCCCACCGCTGATCGATTGCGCCGGCGGCCGTTCTGGACCATGGAGCGGCGCGACGCCGTGGCGGGTTACCTGTTCATCGCGCCGCAGCTGGTCGGCATCGTCTTGTTCGTCCTGATCCCGCTGGGGCTGGTGGTCTGGTACTCGCTGCACGAGTGGAACGTGCTCGCAGGGACGTTCCGATTTGTCGGCGATGCCAACTACCAAAAGCTCATCGCCGACCCTGCCCTGCCCGAAGTGCTGACCGCGACAGCGATCTTTTCGGCCGGGCTGGTGGTGTTCAACCTTTCCCTGGCGCTGCTCTTGGCGATCCTCGTCAACCAGAAGCTCAGGGGCATCACGGTGTTCCGCACCATCTTCTTTTCGCCGGTGGTGGTGTCGCTGGTGGCCTGGACCATCGTCTGGAGCTTCCTGCTGCAGGCCAATGGCGGCATCAACGGGCTGCTGCAGCTGATCGGTATTACCGGCCCCAACTGGCTGCGTTCGCCGCCCACCGCCATGGCTTCGGTGATCGTCGTGCAGGTGTTCAAGAATGTCGGGCTCAACATGGTGCTGTTTCTTGCGGCGCTGCAGGGCGTGCCGCGCGAGCTCTACGAGGCGGCGCGGGTCGATGGCGCCAGCCGGTTCACGCAGTTCCATGCGATCACCGTACCGCTGATCTCACCCACCATCCTCCTCACCATGATCATCACCATTGTCGGCTCGCTCCAGGTGTTTGCGCAGATCGCGGTGCTGACGCAGGGCGGGCCGGGAATGTCGACCACGGTGCTGGTCTACTACCTCTACCAGCAGGCCTTCCAGTTCCACCGCTTCGGCTACGGCGCCACGATCTCGATCCTGCTCTTCGTGATCGTCGCGGTGCTCACCTTCGCGCAGTGGCAGATGCGCAAACGGATTGTCTTCTATGAGAACTGAGAACCCCCGCAGCGAGCTGTCGCCGCGCGCCCGCGTTGCGCTCTATGGCCTCATGTGCGTGCTCGCCATCCCGTTCGTGTTTCCGACCTGGTGGATGGTGACGAGCTCGGTAAGGCCGATCTCCGATATCTTCGCCTTTCCGCCCGAGCTGATCCCGTCGCGCTTCGACTGGTCGACCTATGCGGAAGTGTTCAAGCTGCAGCCCTTCGCGCAGCAATACTGGAACTCGTGCTACATCGCGGCGATCGTGACCGTGGGAACGATGGCGGTCTCCTCGATGGCCGGCTATGCCTTCGCGCGGATCAAGTTTCCGGGCGCCAACCTCATCTTCATGGTGGTGCTGCTCGGGCTGTTGATCCCCTCGGAAGTGACCATCGTGCCGCTGTTCCAGATGTTCCTCAAATGGGGGCTGGTGAACACGCACTGGCCGCTGATCCTGGTACCGATCTTCGGCGCGCCAAGCGTCTTTGCCACCTTCGTGATGCGGCAGTTCTTCATCGCGCTGCCGGTGGAGCTGGAGGAGGCGGCACGGGTCGATGGGCTGAGCCGCTTCGGCATCTTCTGGCAGATCGCGCTGCCGCTGGCGAAGCCGGCGCTGGCGGCGGTCGCCATCTTCACCTTCCTCCACTCGTGGAACCTCTATCTCGAGCCGATCGTCTTCCTCACCACCCCGGGCAATTTCACCCTGCCGCAGGCGCTGACCCAATATGTCGACGTCTACCAGGGGCCGATGTGGAACACCCAGCTCGCCGCCGCGACGCTCACCGCCCTGCCGGTGCTGGTGGTGTTCATCTTCGCACAGCGCCAGTTCATCGAGGGTCTGGCTCATACAGGCTTGAAGGGCTGACCGATGCGCAAGCGCCCGCCTGAGCCAGACTTCGCCGGGATCAGGTGAGCCGGCGCCGTTTTACTGTCGCGAAGAAATCGGCGTAGCTGCCGGTGGTCGCCAGCTCGAAAAGCCGTTCAAGATCGGCGATGGGGGTGGCGGACCAGTCGATGCGCAGGTCGAGCTCGGGGTAGGCTTCCGCGCCGCAGACTTTCAGCGCCGCGGAGCCAACCCCGCGTTTGTCTCCGCCTTGCGCGGCACCGGCGCGCAAGGCAGCCAGCAACTTCCGGCCCAGTCCGGCATCGCCGAGCGCAGCGAAAGCGGTCAGCATCGCGACCAGCACACCGTCATCGGCCAGCATGTTTCCGGCGGCGGCGACACCGTCGGCGACAATGTGGGCGGCATAAGGTTCGCAGGCCGACCCCGTCCAGCCCGCTGCCTGGCCAGACCGATCCACCACGATTGCCTGGCGCAGCTCGCGTTCCGCATCGGCCGACAGGGCTGCATCCATTGCGTCGGCGGCTGACTGCGTCTCAAGCACGTCCAGCATGTCCAGGGCCAGATAGGGGTTGGTCATCGCCTGCGTCGCAATGGCGCCGAGACCTTCCCGCACATGCGGCACCAAAGCGCCCACCAATGGGCCGGCTGTCGCCGTGGCGAGACCCAGGGCACCGGTCAGCGGATCACGTGCAACGATTGAAAAGGTCATGACGACTCCATACCCGATGCACATTTATCATCATAATTTGACGCTCGTCCAAATTTATGATGATAAATTGTCCTGCCCTTTCTCACGGTCTCCCGCGCGAGGCAAGGGCGAGGGAAAAAGGAGGTTCGCATGCATCGCAAATGGAGAGCCGTCGCGTCGCTTCTGCTCGCAGCCACGGCCCTAGGCCTGGCCTCACAGAGCCTGGCACAGACACCGCCCAATGTGCTGGTGGTCGGCCAGATTGCCGAGCCGGCGTCGCTGGATCCACATGTCTCTACCGCCGCCAACGACTTCCGCATCGCGGTCAACATCTATGACGGGCTGGTGCGCAACACACCCGGCACGCTCGACATCGAGCCGGCGCTGGCGACCGACTGGGCGATCTCGGAGGATGGCCTCGAGTATAGCTTCAGCCTGCGCAAGGACGTGACCTTCCATGATGGCACTCCCTTCAACGCCGAAGCGGTGAAGTTCAATTTCGACCGCATGCTGAAAGAAGACCACCCATTCCATTCCACGGGCCCCTTTCCGCTCTCGTTCTTCTTCTCCTCGATCAAGAGCGTGGATGTCGTCGATGACCTTACGGTCAGGTTCACGCTGAACGAGCCCTACGCGCCCTTCATGTCCAACCTTGCCTCGCCCACCGGCCTGATCGTTTCCCCTGCGGCGGTCGAGCAGTACGGTAAGGACTTTGGCCGCCACCCGGTCGGCACGGGGCCGTTCAAGTTCGAGGAATGGCAATCCAACACCAGCGTCGTCGCCTCGCGCAATGAGGCCTACTGGGACGGCGCCCCTCCGCTGGAAGCAGTGATCTTCCGCCCGATCACCGATGCCAATACGCGCGTTGCCGAAATGCTGTCGGGCGGCATCGACGTGCTGCTGGAGACGCCACCGGACAACGTCAAGCAGTTCCGCGACAACGCCGGCTTCCAGGTCGTCGAGGCCGTCGGACCCCATGTGTGGTACGTGATGCTCAACGCCAAGGAAGGCCCTTTCGCCGACAAGCGCGTAAGGCAGGCCGTCAACTATGCGGTGAACAAGCAAAGCCTGGTCACCGACGTGCTGCAGGGCACGGCCGACGTCTCGGCCGGACCGATCCCGCCGGCCTTCAACTGGGCTTACGACGAATCCGTGGAGCCCTATCCTTATGACCCGGAAAAGGCCAAGGCCCTGCTCGCCGAGGCCGGGGCCGAGGGCGCCAAGCTCACCTTCCTCGTCACCGAAGGTGGCTCGGGCATGCTCGATCCAGTGCCGATGGGTACCGCGATCCAGGCCGATCTCGCCGCCGTGGGCCTCGATGTCGAGATCAAGACCTATGAATGGAACACTTTCCTGTCGGAGGTGAATCCGGGTCTTGCCGGCAAGGGCGACATGGCGGAGATGGCATGGATGACCTCGGACCCCGATACGCTGCCGTTCCTGACGCTGCGCACCGAAGCCTGGCCGGACAAGGGCGGCTTCAACTCGTCCTACTATTCCAACCCGGACGTCGACGCCCTGCTCGACAAGGCGCGTCTTTCCACCGATCCGGCGGAGCGCGGCGCCCTCTATCGAGAGGTTCAGGCCATCACCCATGAAGATGCGCCCTGGCTGTTCGTCGCCAACTGGAAGCAGAATGCCGTGGTCACCAGCGCAGTGGGCGAGTTCGAACTGCAACCCGACTTCAGCCTGATCCTGCGCGACGTGGTCAAGCAGTAGGTCGCGGCGGACAGCCCATGCCCACTTCGCGCCATCTCCCCGGCCGGGGAGATGGCGAGCGTATGGAGCGGCCGGCGCGGCTCGCGGCGCCGTGCTTTCTGGAGGGACGCCGGACATGATCGGCTATATCAGCAAGCGGCTGCTGGCCGCGATCCCGGTGATCCTGGGCCTGTCGGTCATCGTCTTCCTGGTGATGAAGCTCATCCCCGGCGATCCCGCGCAGGCGCTGCTCGGCTCTTACGCCACGCCGGACAATGTCGCACGCATCAATCGCGCCCTTGGTCTCGATCGCTCATGGCCGGAGCAGTACGTCATCTGGGTCGGCAACCTGCTGCAAGGCGATTTCGGTCGATCCTATATCCTCAACCGTCCAGTGATCGACGAGGTGCTGGAGCGCTTCAGCGCCACACTGATCCTCGCAGGAGCCTCGCTGGTCATATGTTCGGTGCTGGGCATCCTCGCAGGCATCGTGTCGGCCGTGCAGCAGTTCGGCTGGACCGATCGCATCGTCACCTTTTTCGTGCTGATCGGCATTTCCATGCCGGCCTTCTTTCTGGGGCTGGTGTTTATCCTCTATTTCGCGGTGCAATGGCGGCTGCTGCCAGCTTCGGGGATGTATGCCGTCTATGGCGGCGGCGACCTGCCGGACCTGTTGCGTCACCTGATCCTGCCGGCGGGGACCCTCGCTATCGTCGCCACCGGCATCGTCGCGCGGCTGACCCGCGCGGCAATGCTCGAGGTGCTGCGGCAGGATTTCATCCGCACCGCCCGCGCCAAGGGACTGCGCGAGAATGCGGTGATTTACCGACATGCTTTCCGCGCCGCCCTGGTGTCGATCATTCCCGTGCTGGGCATTCAGGCCGGTTTCGTACTGGGGGGTGCGGTCTATATCGAGACCGTGTTCCAGTGGCCCGGGCTGGGGCAGATGCTGGTCAAGGCCGTATCCACCCGTGACCTGCTGCTGGTGCAAGGCGGCGTGCTGGTTGCCGCGACGGTCTACGTGCTGGTCAACCTGGTTGCCGATGTTGCCCAGGCGGTGCTCGACCCGAGGGTCAAGGCATGACCGACCTGCCGCTGTCCGCCCCGATATCGCACAAGCGCCGCAGCAACTGGCAGTTGCTGATGGCCAACCGCCTCGCTGCCGCCGGTCTCTTCCTGTTCGGTTTCATCGTCCTCGTGGCGGTGCTGGCGCCGGTGCTGCCGCTACCCGATCCCGACATCACCGACCAGCCAAACCGGCTGCTGCCGCCCCTGAGCGCCGGGCACCCGCTCGGGACCGACCATCTGGGCCGGGACATCCTGTCGCGACTGATCTGGGGGACGCAGGTGTCGCTACTGGTCGGCGTCAGCGCCACCGCCCTGGCGGCGATCGTCGGCTCACTGGTCGGCCTGGTGGCCGGCTATGCTCGTGGCGCGACCGACAGCATCCTGATGCGCCTGGTCGATATGCTGATGGCCTTTCCCTATATCCTGCTCGCCATTGCCATCGTTGCCGCGTTGGGGCCGGGCCTCTTGAACGCGCTCTACGCCATCGCCATCGTCAATGTTCCGTTCTTCGCCCGCAATATCCGGGGCGTGACGGTCTCGATCCGCAATCGCGAGTTCGTCGATGCTGCCCGACTGTCCGGCAAGGGACATGTCGCCATCCTGTTCACCGAAGTGTTCCCCAACGTGCTGCCGGTCATCGTCATCACGATGTCCACCACCGTTGGCTGGATGATCCTCGAAACAGCCGGGCTGAGCTTCCTCGGCCTCGGCGCCCAGCCGCCGACATCCGATCTGGGGTCCATGCTGGGCCAGGCGCGGGCGCAACTGTTCACCGCCCCCCACGCTTCGATCATCCCTGGAGCGATGATCTTTCTCCTGGTGATGAGCATCAACCTGCTTGGCGACGGCATTCGCGACGTGCTCGATCCCCGGCTGCGCTCGGGTGCACTGAACCGCCCGATGCCGGTCACCAGGATCGAACGGAGCACCCAACCTGCCGCTACCTTGGAGCACGCACCTGCCCTGCTGGTTGACCACCTCAGTACCGGTTTCGACACCGGCGACAGCATCACTCCGGCAGTGAGCGATATCGGCTTTCGGCTCGACAAGGGCGAGTGCCTGGGGCTGATCGGGGAAAGCGGTTCGGGCAAATCGGTGACGGCGCTATCGCTGATGGGGCTGGTGGCTTCGCCGCCCGGGGTGGTGACCGGAGGGGGAGTGTATGTGGACGGCAGGGAGGTGCTGTCGCTGCCGGACCAGGTGTTGATCGGCCTGCGTGGTGCCCGCGTCGCCTATGTGTTCCAGGACCCGCTGACGACGCTGCATCCGCTTTATCGGGTCGGCGAACAGATCGCCGAGGCCATCCTGGCGCATCAGCCGGTGGGCCGGCGGGCGGCGCGCCGGCGCGCCCTTGAGCTGATGGAAACCGTCGGCATTCGCGACGCGCAGGATCGTATCGACGCCTATCCGCATGAGCTCTCCGGCGGCCAGCGCCAGCGCATCGGTATTGCCATGGCGCTCGCCAACGATCCCGACATCCTCATCGCGGACGAACCAACGACGGCCCTCGACGTGACGGTGCAGGCCCGCATCCTCGAGCTGTTGCAGGATTTGCGGCGGCAGCGAGGATTGGCGCTGCTGCTCATTACCCATGATTTCGGCGTGGTAGCCCAGGTTTGCGATCGGGTGGCCGTGATGAGGTATGGCGAGATCATCGAGCAGGGTCCGACCAGCCAGGTCCTCGGCGACCCGCAACACGGCTATACCAAGCGGCTGATCGCATGTGTGCCGGAGCTGGGCGAGGGCCACGCCTTCCTCGACCGGGTGCGTCCGCTGTTCACCGGGGCAGGCGCATGAGCCGGCACGCCGTCGAGATCACCGACCTGACCAAGACCTTTGGTGGCAGAAGGAAACTGTTCGGCCGGCAGGCCAACCAAGTGCGGGCCGTGAGGGGCATTTCCCTGGCACTCGAGCGCGGCGAGACGCTCGGCATCGTGGGCGAAAGCGGCTCGGGAAAATCGACCCTGGCGCGCATGCTGGCAGGCCTCGAACGGCCCAGTTCGGGCATCATGCTGATCGATGGCAAGCCCTGGGAACAGCTCGCCGCCAAGGGGGCCTCGGCCTTTGGCCGGACCATTCAGTACGTGTTCCAGGATCCTGTCGCCTCGCTCAACCCCCGCAAGACCATCGACGAAATCCTCGATGTGCCGCTGCGCCTGCTCTGCGGCTATGACCACACCAGGCGCGCCAGCCGCAAGAAGGAGCTGCTCGATGCGGTGCAGATGCCGTTCGAGACGCTGGAACGCTTTCCGCACGAGTTTTCCGGCGGACAGGCGCAGCGCATCGCCATTGCGCGGGCGCTGGCCGCGGAGGCCAGCATTCTGATCCTCGACGAACCGGTGAGCGCCCTCGACGTCTCGGTGCAGGCTCAGGTCCTGCTGCTGTTGCAGCAATTGCGCGACGACCTGGGCCTTACCTATCTGTTCATCAGTCACGACCTGGCGGTGGTCGAATCGATTTCCGACCGCGTCGCGGTCATGTATCTGGGAGAGATCGTCGAGGCCGACCCCGCAGCCCGGCTGTTCGCCGAACCGCAGCACGACTATACGCGCACGCTGATCGCCAGCGCGCCGCGTCTGGCAATTCGGAAGCCGCATGAGCCCGCCTGATCCAACCGAGCCGCCGACCAGCGTCGGACCCGCGCGCCGCAAGCGGACTGACGAAATCGTCGATGCGATCAAGCGCATGATCGTGGAACACGGGCTGGGCCCCGGCGATCGCCTGCCGCAGGAGCGCGATCTGCTGGCCCAGTTTTCCGCCAGCAAGGGCACGGTTCGCGAAGCGCTCAAGGCGCTGGAAGTGCAAGGGCTGATCTCGGTCCGCACCGGGCCGGGCGGCGGCGCCTTCATCGAGCGCATGTCGGAGCGGCGGGCCATGAGCCTGTTGTCCAACTTCCTGTTCGCCAAGAACCTGAGCATCGCCAATATCTACGAGATGCGAAAGGTGCTGGAACCGCAACTGGCCGCCAGCGCCACGCTCAATATCGACGAAGCCGGCCTCGGTCGCCTCGCGGACATCATCCGGATCTACGACCATGAGCCAGCCGACGCCGCCGAGCGCTGGAACCAGCGCATGGCCGAGCTGGATTTCCACGGCGTCGTTGCCGAGTATTGCGACAACCCGATCCTTGCCTTCACCTGCCGTTTCCTGCAGCGGCTGCTCAAGGACCTGACCATCGCGCAGGACATCTATGTGCAGCCCGAGCCGGTGCTGCGCGAAAGCGGCATCCGCCACCAGCACGATCTCATCGCCGCCATGCGCCGCCGCGATGCCGCTGCCGCGTCTGCGATACTGGTCGAGCACATGGCCGAGGCGGAGCAGCACATGCTGGGCCTGCAGGCACGCCTTCGAGACCAGTTTCTGAGTGAGGACGAAGCCCCGCGCCGGTCAAGAAGCCGGAAGCGAAGCGCCTGATCGACCGCCAGTAGTCCCGGGGCGAGGAAAATGTCGTCGGCCAATCGCAGACGACCGCTTGGCCATTGCACCGTCGCCGCGCCGGTGATCCGATCGGCCAAGGCGGCGATCACCTGGAGAACTCAGTAATGTCTGACTACCGCTACCTTGGCCGCAGCGCCCTCAAGGTCTCCCCGCTGTCGCTCGGCACGATGATGTTCGGCGATCGGACCCCCGACCCCGAGGCGTTCCGGATCATCGACAAGGCGCGCGAGCAGGGGATCAACTTCATCGATACCGCCGACGTCTATGGCGATGGCGCCAGCGAGCGGGTGGTGGGGCAAGGCATCAAGGCCAGCCGCGACCACTGGGTGCTGGCGACCAAGTTCGTCAACTCGGCCAGGAAGGGCCCCAACCTCGGCGGCTACTCGCGCAAGTGGGTGATCGAGACGGTCGAGAACTCGCTCAGGCGGCTCGGCACCGACTATATCGACCTGATCTATTTCCACCGCGCGGTGTTCGACGCCCCGCTGGAGGAACCGGTGAGGGCCATCGCCGACCTGATCCGCGCCGGCAAGCTGCGCTATTTCGGAGTGTCCAACTTCCGCGGCTGGCGCATCGCCGAGGTGGCGCACCTCGCCGACCAGCTCGGCATCGACCGCCCGATTGCCAGCCAGCCGCTCTACAATATCGTCAACCGCACGGCCGAGGCCGAGCAGTTGCCGGCGGCACAGCACTACGGCCTCGGCGTCGTCTCCTATTCGCCGCTGGCGCGCGGCGTACTGACCGGCAAGTACCAGCCGGACCAGGAGCCGGCGCCCGATACGCGAGCCGGCCGTGGCGACAAGCGCATCCTCGAAACCGAGTGGCGGCCGGAATCGCTCGCCATCGCGCAGCAGATCGCGGCGCACGCGCGAGCCAAAGGGATCGACGCCGCCGACTTCGCGTTGGCCTGGGTGCTCAACAACCAGCTGGTGAGCGCTGCGATCACCGGCCCCCGCACCGAGGCGCAGTGGGACAGCTATGTCCGAGCACTCGACGTCAAGCTCGATGCCGAGGACGAGGCGCTGGTCGACCGGCTGGTCAGCCCGGGCCACGCCTCGACACATGGATACACCGATCCGGGGCATCCGGTAGAGGGCCGCGTGCCGCGGTAGAGGGGAACACGCCAGGCTGCTGGCTCGACGGCTACAAAGGATCGCTAGCGATAACTGATTTAGCTCCGATTAGGCCCACCCACCGGCTGTCATCCCAGCGTAAGCTGGGACCCATCCATCCACTTGCGCTGCGGCGAGTTGGGTCCCAGCTTTCGCTGGGATGACACCGAGTTTGGGGCGCTGTCTGGTGGCAGTTCGCCGATCTGCGGTTTCACTACGAAGCCGTCGCAGCCTGTAGCTTCAGGAAAAAGTCCCTGAGGATCGGGTCGCGGCGGACCTGGGTGACGTAGCGCATCGGGTGACGGGCGCGATCGGTGCTGTAGGTGATTTCGGTGGTGAGGATCGGGGTGGGCACCAGGACGCTCGGGGTCCAGCTGGCATCGAGCAGCCAGGCGACCGCCGCCATGTCCCAGATCTCCTTGGACCAGCCGAGATGATCGTCGGAATATTCCTTGAACCGCATGGCAAGGAATTTTCCGATATCGCCGCAGGGTTCGACATAGCGCTCGATCTCGGCGACGGTGCTGTGCAGGTGCGAGGTGACACCCATGCAGGGCACCAGCACCAGCGGCACGCCGCTGTCGAACAGCACCTGGGCGCCGCCGACATCCTGCTTCAGGTTGAACTCGCGCTGGTGCGGCCAATCGAGGGCATGCCCGCCGAGCCAGACGACGACGGTGCGGTCGATGATGTCGGGGGCCTTGAGCAAGGCCGAGGCGACATTGCTGATGGCGCCGATGGCGATGACGTAGAGCGGATCCTCGATCGAGCCGACGCGGGCGCGGGCAATCAGGTCGTCCACCGCTTCGGCCGGCCTGGCGAGCTTGGCCGGTCCGACATAGTCGCTGACGCCGCGATAGACGAACCCCTCGGGCGAGATGTCGAGCCGCTGCAGCAGTTCAAGGATCTCGCCATAGCTCAGTTCCATGCCGTGGCCGGGACCATCGGAACGGGAATTGTGGAACGGCGCGGCGTAGATCGCCTGGAGGTCGAGCCGCTCGGGCGACAGCACCGCCTGGACCAGCGCGTACTGGTCGTCGATCTCGTTATAGGTGTCGGTATCGAGCACCGCCCGCAGCCGGCCGGGGCGCGGGGTCAACAGTTGCAGCCGATCGGCATCGGACAGGGACACATCATTCTCCTCGAGGGGTTGCCGTCGGACTGCGGCGCTTTGCCCGCCTGAGGTAGCGGGCAAAGCGGCAAGCTGCAACCGGCCCGCTTCGCGAGGCGCACCTAGCTGCGGCTGAACTCCAGCATGCGGATCAGGCCCTGCATGTAGCCGATGGCATGAGCGCGGCCGCGATGGTTCCAGTCGCTGTCGCCGTCCATCTTGGGCACGTGGTCGTCGAGCAGGAAGCCGTCGAAGCCGTTTTCGGCCAGCAAGGCGATCACCTCGGCCGGGTCGTAATTGCCGTCGCCGATGAAGCACTCGGTGAAATCAGGCACGGTGCCCTGCACGTCGCGGAAGTGGATATAGGCAATGCGCCCCTTGGGGGCGAAGAACTCGATCATCTCGGTGACGTTCTGCTTGCCGCCGACCATTTCCGAGCAGCAGCCGAGGCAGAGATCGAGCGCCCAGCTCGGCGACGTGCCGAACAGCTCGTAGGCTTTCTTGAAGTTGTCGGGCTTGTAGAACAGGCGCGCCACGCCGCCCAGCATCGGCACCGGCGGATCGTCGGGATGCAGCGCCAGCCGCAGCCCCTCTTCTTCGGCCACCGGCAGTACGGCGCTCATGAAGTAGCTGTAATTGCTCCACATCTGCGCTTCGGAAACGAACGGCCCATCCTTGCCGAACAAAGGCATGCCCGAGAGGCTGCCCAGCCCGGTCGGCAGGAAGCTGCGCAGCAGTTCCATGTTCTCGCTGTTGGCCTCGACCACCGCCATATCGAACTTGCGCGCCGTAGCGCCGCCGCGGGTTACCCCGACATAGTCGGTGGTCCAAACCGAGTTGGGCATGAAATGCAACCCCAGCACCGGGATGCCGGCGCGGGCGACGGCGCGGATCGTCGCCTGGTAGTTCTCGATCTCGGCGTCGCGGCCTTCGAGCCCGAGCATCGCTTTCATGTAGAACTGCGACGGTACGTTCTCGATCGCCTCGAAGGCCAGCCCGGCCTCGCGGACCTTGTCGGCCAGCTCACGGACGTCCTTCTCCGCCCATTTGCCGTCGTTGCCCGGCAGCGCCGGATTGTTCATCTGCAGCCCGGTGACGCCGATCTGCCTCGCAAAGCGCAGCCGCTCCTCGGTCAAGTCGTGGAACTGACCCACCGCCGCTCTGATACCCATCGTCTCATTCTCCAAATTCGGTTCGACGTTCGCGAAAGGCCCCCTCACCCGGCCTACGGCCCTAGCGGCGGGTGAGGGGGCCTTTTCCGCTGACCGATCAGTACTTGTCGTAGATCGCCTGGGTCGAAGCCTGCGCTTCGCCGATCGCCTTGTCGAAGTCCCAACCGTCGACCACCACGCGCTGCACCAGCTTGGGGATGATGAAGTTGGCCGACATGTCGGCGTAGGCGGCGTTGAACACATCCGGATAGGCGGGCGGCGTGCCGGTCTTGGCGAGATCCAGCAGGCCGTTGAGGATGGTGTTGGAGCCATCGAATGCCGGGAGTTGTTCCTGGTCCTTCAGCACCGGGCCCCAGATGGCGTACTGGAAATACTCGTTCATGAACTCGGCGTTGGCGAGGTGCTCGAGCAGCGACTTGCCCTCTTCGACCAGCGGGCTCTTGGCATTGATGACGCGGCTCTGCGGGCTGACCGGCGAGATGGTGCCGATCGGGCCGGCCGGCAGCGCCGAGAAGCCGGTCTGTTCGAACAGCTCCGGATCGTCCTTGCGCGCCGCCACCGCCACCGAACCGGTATTGGCAATGAAGCCGACCTGACCCGAGAGGTAGGCCTGGTTGTCGCCCGAGCCGTCCCAGACGGTGCTGCCCGGCGCGAACAGCCCCTTGTCCCAGGCGTCTTTCAGCCAGTTCAGCCACAGGCGGGTTGCGGGGGAGTCGAGCATCACGATCTTCCCCGCGTCGTCGGCGATGCGGCCGCCAAAAGACTGCAGCACGCTGGTCTGCAGGTTCCCGTCACCGACATTGGAGAGCGCGAGGCCCAGACCCGAGAGCGGCGGCTTGTTGATCGCCACGGCCTGGGTCACCAGTTCATCCCAGGTCTTGGGTGGCGCGGTGAACCCGGCCGGCTCCAGCAGGTCTTTGCGCCGCATCAGCAGGTTGCCGCTGACGCCGAACGGAATGGCAGTGCGGCCGCCGGCGACGGCGGTCATGTCGCTGGCCTTGGCCGGGCCTTCGAACCAGCCGCCATGGGTGCTGCCGATCCGCTCGTAGACGTCGTCGACCTTGGCGAAGACATCCTGCCGCGACAGCAGCGTCAGGAGCTCGAGCCCGACATCGAAGACATCCGGCAGCGTGCCCGAGGCGATCGCAGCCGAGACCTTCTGGGTGATCTCGTTGACGTTGATGAGGACGACTTCGGTCTCGACGTTGTTGGCCGCGCCCCAGGCGGTGACGGCGTCGATCAGCAGCTTGTGGGCCGTGTCGCTCAGCACCAGGCCGCCCCAATAGGTGAGCTTCTTCGACTGCGCGATGGCCGGCATCGGGAATGCTCCGGCTGCCGCGAGGGCCACGCCGCCCGCGGCGCTCGCCAGCACCCGCCGGCGCGTCCAGCCGGATCGGTTCAAGGTCTCATTCACGGCTCTGTCCCTCCCAGGTGATCGATCGAGTGGCGACGGCGTGGACCTGCACCTCCTGCAGGCCACAAGCTCGCCACTAAACTGGCATGATAGGTAACAGCATGACGGCATGACATCAAGTCTTGTGGGCTCATCCGTTTTGGTTATGCTGGCGACTAACCAAGCGAAGGACACTCGATGAACGAAGGCGATTCCAGCCAAGGTCTCGGACTGGCGCCGATATCCCGCCCTAAGCTTTACGAGGTGGTGGCGGCGCGCCTCGAGGCAGCGATCCGCGATGGCCGGCTGAAGCCGGGGGACCGGCTGCCGTCGGAGCGAGACCTGATGGAGACATTCGAGACCGGCCGGCCCTCAGTGCGCGAGGCGTTCCTGTTCCTCGAAAAGAAGGGGCTGATCGAAACCGAGAACGGCCGGAGGGCGCGGGTGCGCCAACCCGATGTCTTCAGTGTGCTGGAATCGCTCGATAGCGTCATTCACCTGTCGCTGCAGGACGGCGAGACGTTCAAGGACCTGTTCGCCGCCCGTTCATTTCTCGAGCAGGCGATGGCGCGGAACGCAGCGAAGAGCATCACCGATGCCCAGCTGGCGCTGCTGCGCGAACGGCTCGATGGCAATGGCCGCGCCATCGGCGACCGGCACGAGTTCGTGCGCACCGACGCCCTGTTTCACCGCACGCTGTTCGAGGTGGCCGATAACCGCATCTTCGAGGCGGTGCACGATGCCTTTGCCGGCTGGGTCGAAGAACGACGCTCGACGCTGCAGCGGCAATCGTTCACCGAGCAGCACGCGCATCGCCAGCACACCGACATCTTCAACGCCATTGCCGCCCGCGACCCCGATGCGGCGGAGACGGCGATGCGCGACCACCTCAAGGGCTGGTGGGCGGCCTGGGTGACGCAGAAGGAGCTGCCGCAGGAGGCGTATGCGGACGAGCCTCCGGTGTGAGGTGGTCGGTGTGATCTAGTCCACCGGCCTAGCGCTTCCCTCCCCCTTGAGGGGAGGGATTGAGGGAGGGGGTGGTGCAGTCAGCACCGAGGTTCCCCTCGCCACCCCCACCCCCAGCCCCTCCCCTCAAGGGGGAGGGGAGCTCACGGCCAGAGCCTCCGACCGCATGCCTAAGGCTCGCGGTGGCTCACCCACGGCATCTGGGTGGCGAATTTGCCGCCGGAGACGTCGATCATCGTGCCGGTGATATAGGACGCGAGGTCCGAGGCGAGGAAGCAGATGAGGTTGGCGACATCTTTCGGGCTGCCCCAGCGGCGGAGCGTCAGGGTGTCGAGCAGCCGGCTCTTTTCGGCATCGGTGCGGTCGGCGAAGCGGTTCATCGCCGTCGGGATCATGCCCGGGGCATAGCAGTTCACCGTGATCTCGTGCGCGCCGAGCTCGCCGGCCAGCACGCGGGTCAGGCCCTCGACACCGGATTTCGAAGCCGCATAGGCCGCCCCGCCAACCGAGGGGATGATGGCGGCAAACGACGCTGCATTGAGGATGCGGCCGGAACGCTGACGCTTCATCACCGGGATGACCGCCTGGCACATCAGGAAGGTGCCCTTGAGGTTGACGTCGAGGTTGAGATCCCAGGTCTCCTCGGAGAGCTCTTCGACGCGGGCCCCGCCGGCGACGCCGGCATTGTTGACGAGGATATCGATGCGGCCGAAGGCGTGTTCCACCGCCGCGACGGCGGCACGGTTGTCCTCGGGCTTCCTGACATCGCAGAGCAGTTGCAGGCCGTTCCAGCCGTTGCGCTGCCACTCCTCGGCGACCTGGTCGAGCAGCTCCTGGCGGATATCGGTGACGACGACGATGGCGCCCTCGCCGGCCAGCGTCCTGGCGATTTCGTTGCCGATGCCGCGGCCGGCGCCGGTGACGATGGCCACCTTGTTGTTGAGATCGATCAGCATGTTCAGGTCACCGTGTTGGGAGAGGTTCGCCGGCAAGGCCGGCCTCGAGAGGAGCAAGCAGGAGCTCCGGCAGGCCGGGAGCGCGGAGGCGCAGCGAGGTGCTTTCGCCGGCACGAATGAAGACGATGGCCCGTCCGTCATAGGTACGACGCTCGGGCACCGCGTAGGGTGTGTTGTCGCTGAGGTCGCCGCTCTCGATGCCGAGCAAAATGCCACCGTGCACTTCGACCGCCAGCGCCAGGTCGTTGCCCGCCACCTCGCCCTGCGCGTCACGCAGCGTGCATTCGATCTGGAGGACGCCGTCGTCCGGCAAGCCGGCGTCGCTGCACCGGCGGATGGCGTCATCCGGCGCCCGCCACACCACCGCGTCGATCCGCGACGCATCACCGCGTGGCCCGAGGGCGTCGCGCGCCACCTGGCCGTTGCGGCGCGTTTCCAGAAGCAGCGGCCCATTCGATGGCAGGGCGGCAGCTATCCAATAGCCGTGCTCGTCGTCGCGGGTCAGGGCGACATCGGCACCAGCGCAGGTGAGCCGCGGTTCGCCGTTGGAAAAGCAGACGACCTCCACCTCGCCGCCGGCGATAACGTCCCAGGACCGGGAGATCGGGTGCGACCAGAGGTTCTTCTTTTCATCGCCGCGCTTGCGCGTGGCGATGTACGCCACCGGCTCATCAGCCCACCAGCTGCGCCGCAACTGAGCGCTGTGCTTGATAAAGCCGGCGATGGTCAGCAGCCCGGCGCGCGAGCCGTGATGCGGCCAGCGGTCGGTCTCACCGAGATAGTCGATGCCGGTCCACAGGTACTGGCCCGAGATGTAGTCGTTGTCGGTGACGGCGCGCCACTCGGCGTAGCCATGGCCGTTCTCGCTGCCGACGATCGGCTGGCCGGGGAACTTCTGGTGGTCGGCCGGGTAGAGGTGTTCCTTGTAGTTGTACCCGACGAGATCCAGCGGCTCGAGGAAGCCGGTGTAACGGGAGAGCTCGGGGAAGGCGGCGCCCACCGTCACCGGCCGGGTCGGATCCTTGGCCTTCACGATAGCAGCCAGCCGTCGCGAGATCGTCGCGAGGCGCCGCGCATCGGGCCGGTTCGGATCGTAGGCGCGTTGCTTGGCCGATTTGTTGGCGTCGTTATTGCCGGTCATCGCCTCGAACATGGCGCTGGCATAGGGATCGTTGGGATAGTCGATCTCGTTGCCGGTGCTCCAGGCGATGATCGAAGCATGGTTGCGGTGCGCATCGATCATGTTGACCAGGTCGCGCTCGCCCCACTCATGGAAATCCTGGGCATAACCCTGGTGGCGCGGCGGGTAGACATTGTGCCCCTGCCACCACTTGTTCTTGGGGTTCTCCCACTCGTCGAAGGCCTCATCGATGACGTAGAAGCCGAGCGCATCGCAGAGGCGATAGAGCTCGGGCGCATGCGGATTGTGCGCCATGCGCACGCCGTTGCAGCCGAGCTGCTTGAGGTTGTGCAGCCGGCGCAGCCACACCGCTGCTGGCACCGCGGTGCCGAACGGGCCGGCGTCTTCGTGCAGGCAGACGCCCTTCAGGGTGCGCGGCTCGCCGTTGATGAAGAAGCCCTGCTCGGCATCGAAGCGGAAGGTGCGGATGCCGACGGTCTCCTCGTAGACGGCGCGCTGGTTCGCACCCCAGCTCAGCGTGGTGGTGAGCCGATAGAGGTTCGGGCTGGTATCGGACCACAGCTCCGGCTGCGGTACGGCGCTGGTTGCCACAGCGTCTGCCGTTGTTCCGGCAGCGAGCTCAGCCGCAGTTTCGAAGCTGATGCTGCGTCCCGATGACAGGGCGCGAAGTTCGTGCCGCACCGCTAACGACACGGGCTCCGCCGTGTCGTTGACCAGCGTCTGCGTGACACGGACGGTTGCTGCCGCTGCGTCTGCAGAAAGTGTCTCGAACACCGTGCCGTACTCGGCGACGCGCACCGGCTCGTGCAGCTCGAGCGTGACGTGCCGGTTGATGCCCGAGCCGTTGTACCAGCGGCTATCGGAGATGTCGGTGTGCTCGACCCTGACGCTGATCACCAGGTCGTCGCTGTTGGCGTAGGAGATAATCTCGGTCAAATCGAACGCGAACTCGGCATAGCCCGAGGGACGGCCACCGACGTGGTAGCCGTTCACCCAGACCCGGGCGTTCTTGTAGACGCCTTCAAACCTGAGCCGGACGTGCTTGCCGGCGACATCGCCAAGTTCGCGTAACGAAACATGCGCGCGATACCAGCCGATGCCGCCGGGCAGGTACCCGGTGCCGCTCGAATGGCTCTCGGCGAAATCCTGTTCGATGCTCCAGTCATGCGGCACGGTAACCGACCGCCAAGCGCTGTCGTCGAAACCCTTGGCCCAGGCCTCCGGCGTGTCCGTGAGGCTGAAGGCCCACTGGCGGATGTCGTAGCTATGCATGAGCCCTCGGCCCTTATCTTTCAGGTGGATGCCGACGCAGCGGCAGCGATGTATTTGCTGAAGACGCCGGCAAACAGGCGCCCGTTGATGGTGGCAATGCCGGCGAAGCCGACCAAAAGCCAGAACAGCCCATAGCCGGTGAACTGCGGGTAGAAGATGGTGACGATCACCGAAAGGGCGATCAGCGCCATTGCGGCCAAGCCCGTGAACGGGTGCTTCCAGGAGAGCAGCCGCGCGTTGCGCAGCACGTCGCGGGTGCGGCCTTCGAAGCTGGCGAGATAGGGGAAGACGAACAATGCCGCGGCGGCGAAGTTGAAGGCGAGTACGTACCACAGGGCGACGAGGAGCAGCTCGGCCAGCGGCCCGAAAGTCAGGTTGGTGACGACGACGTACCAGGCCGCCAGGACGCCGGCCAACGCGAGCAGCAGCAGCCAGATCACGGTGGCCTGGCGGAAGTTGCGCTGGAACGAGCGGAGATAGTCCGCGCTCACCGAGTTGCACTCTCCGGTGGCAAGCCGCATGGCGGTGAAATTCAGCGCCGTCAGCGAGGCGCCGAGAGTGAAAAGCGGGATCGAGGTGGCGACGAACAGCAGGTTGAGGACGATCACATCGGCGAGGAGGCTGAGGCCCCGCATCAGCGCCGAGTCTTGTGAGAACAGAGTTGCCATGCTGGGTTCCCCGGAGAGACCGGGCGGTGCGAACACCGCCCGGTCCGGTTCAGTCGTCAGAGGCCGCGGGCCGCCTTCCAGGCGTCCATGTCGGCCTGGATCGAGGCGCGGGCGTCCTCGTAGCCGACATCCTTCAGCTTCTGGCGCATCTCTGCGACAGCAGCGGCCGGGTCCTCGAACTTGCCGTATTGCAGCTGCGGGATGTACTCGGACAGGACGCCCGCCATCGCCGCGAGGGTCGAGTCGATGTTCTGCTTGTTCACGATCAGGGTCGAGTACGGGTAGTCCTTGGCCACGGCGTCGAGCGCGGCGATGATCTCGGCCCGGTTCGCGGCCTGCGTGGTGCGCGGCAGCTCGAACTCGTCCATGCGGCCCCACCAGTAGTTGGTGCCCAGCGACATGGTCGAGGAATCATAGCCCTCCGGGTAGCCCAGCTTGCCGTCGTCGGTGATGATGTAGTCGACATCCTTGATGCCGAAATTGAACAGGTCGTAGATTTCCTTGTCGTTGCGGATCAGGTCGTAGACCTGCAGCGCCTTCTCGGGATGCTTCGAATAGGCGCTCACCGCCATGGCGCCGTGGGTGAAGATGTCCTTGAAGAAGTTGCCGTTTTCCTGGCCCCAGTAGAAGAACTTGGGATCGGAACCGGGCTGCTTGGTGCTCAGGTTGTTGACGATGTCGTTGACGAAGGTCTGCGTGTGGTGCTGATCGGCGCCTGAGAGGCCGGCATAGAGTTCCTCGCGCGTATCGCCATCGTAGTTCAGCGCGTCTTCGCGCCATACCCCGATATCGTTCCACTGCTTGGCGAGCTTGGCTGCTTCGACCAGCGCGTCGCCCTCCATGTACCAGGAGGTGACGGTGTAGGGGTCGGACGCCTTGGTATGGAACGGAATGTAGTTGCCGGCGCTGATGCCCTGGATGGTCTGGAAATCGGTGTGGCCCTGGATGTAGCCGGTGAGCGCCGCCTCGTTGGCGCCCGCCACATCCCACGGATAGGCGTCGGGCTTGTTGGCCTTCACCCACTCGAAATACTTGGTGAAATCCTCGAACCTGGTGATCTCGCCGTTCTCGAAGCCGGCCTCTTTGGCCCAGTCGCCGCGGTAGAAGAAGCCGTGGTTGGTGTACTGGGTGTAGTTGTCCTCGGGGGCAAAGTAGATATTGCCGTCGGCGAGTTTGGTCAGGTCCCAGTGGCCGTCGGCCTCGACCTGGGCCCAGGTCTTGGGCGCATTGGCCTGCAGCATTTCCGGCGATAGCGGCAGGAAGGCGCCCTTCTCGGCATTCTCCCAGGCATAGAGCCAGTCGGTGGCAGTGGCGACGAGATCGACATTGTCGTCGCCCGACAGCAGTTGCACGTTGTACTGGGTCTGCCAGTCGGCCCACTCGATATAGAACAGGTCGAGCTTGGCGTTGACCTTGGCCACCAGCAACTCGTTGAGCTTTTCCAGCATCGCCTCGAGGCGACCATTGGTGGGCTTGTTGCCCATGGTCAGCATGGTGATCTCGGTCGGCGCATCCTGGGCGAGCGCCCCCGCCGTCAGCGCCGGCATGCTGATGCCGATGGCCAGCAGCGCCGCCCCGACCCGCATGATGTTCCTTCTTCTCATCTCAGACTCCTCCTCTGAATGGTGTCAGTCACTGCCGAGATTTCCCTCAACTCGAATTGGCTTCGAGGGTGCGGCCGGTCATCGGCGCCGGCCGCGTAGTTTGTTCTCCGGCGCTAGCCCTTCACCGCGCCAATGGTGATGCCGGAAACGAAGTATTTCTGCACGAACGGATAGAGCAGCAGGATCGGGCCGGTCGCGACGATGGCGCTGGCCATCTTCAGCGTGTTGCTCGGCAGCGCCGTGATGCTGACATTGGAGCCGGCCACGGAATTGCGCAGCGCGTTCGCGGTGTTGATGATGTTGTAGAGATGGTACTGCAGCGGTTTGAACTCGACCGTGCTGCCCAGGTAGAGCGACGAAAGGTACCACTCGTTCCAATAGCCGAGCGCCAGGAACAACCCGATGGTCGCCAAAGCCGGTTTCATCATCGGCAGGCAGAGCTGGGCGAAGATGCGGAAATCGCCGGCGCCGTCGACCTTGCCGGATTCGATGATCTCGTACGGCACCGTGCGCATGAAATTCTTCATCAGGATGATGAGCCACGGCGTCATCAGCAGCTGCAGGAACACCGCAAGGTAGTTGCCCCTGAGCCCCAGGTCGCGCGCCACCCACAGGAAGGTGGGAGCAAGGCCGGCCGAGAACAAAGTGGTGAAGTAGATGAAGAACGAGATGTGGTTGCGAAACGGAAAGTCCCTGCGGTGCAGCGCGTAGCCGGTCATCGAGATGATGAACAGGCCGATTGCCGTGCCGAACACAGTCATCACGATGGTGACGACATAAGAGCCGATGATCTGCTTGGGCGCCTTGAATATCCACTCATAGGCGGCGAGCGAAAAATCCTTGGGCAGGATGCCGAAGCCGGATTTCATGATCGCCTGCTCGCTCGACAGCGAGGCCGACAGCATCATGACGAAGGGCAAGAGGCAGAACAGCGCGAACAGCGTGATCGTCAGGTAGGAGATCGAGCGGATGACGATGTCGCTGCCGTCGAGCTTGATGGCACGAGGCTTGGCCGGCCCGAGGCCGACGCCTTCCGTTGCGATGGGGCCGGCCAGGTCAGAAGAGTGCATAATCTTTGTTGATCCTGCGCACGATCCAGTTCGCCGTCATCACGAGGGCGAAACCGAACAGCGACTGATAGAGGCCGACTGCGGTGGAGGTGGTGAAGTTGTTCTGGCTCAGCACCATCCGGTAGACCGAGGTCTCGATGATGTCGGTGGTCTGGAACAGCGCCGCATTGTTGCCGACGAGGTTCCAGAACAGCCCGAAATTGCCGTGCATGATGCCGCCCAGCGCGAACAGCACCAGGATGATGAAGGTCGGCTTGAGGCTCGGCAGGGTGACGTAGCGGATGCGCTGCCAGGCCGAGGCGCCGTCCACCGTTGCCGCCTCATAGAGGCTGCGGTCGATGCCCATGATGGCGGCGAAGTAGACGATCGAGCCGTAGCCGGTCGACTGCCACAGGTGCACCAGGATGATGATCAGCGGCCAGGCGCCGGCGGTCGAGTAGATCTTGATCGGGTCGCCGCCGGTCTGCTTGATCAGCGCATTGAGCGCGCCGGTGTCGTAGTTGAGCAGGTTGAAGGCGATGACCCCGACCAGCACCGACGAGATGAAGAACGGCAGGAACATCGCCGCCTGGCTGAGCTTCTTGAACCAGGCCAGCCTGACCTCGTTGAGCATGATCGCGATGGCGATCTGCAGGATGTTGCCCAGGACAATGAAGGCGAGGTTGTAGAGGATGGTGTTGCGGGTCAGCGTCCACAGCTGGCCGGACTTGATCAGGAACTCGAAGTTCTTGAAGCCGACGAACGGGCTGCCGAAAATCCCGTCGCGGTAGTTGAAATTGGTGAAGGCGATCCACGCGCCGGGCAGCGGCATATAGTTGAAGACGATGAAGAAAATGATCGCCGGGACGCACATCAGCAAGAGGACTTTGCTGTCCGCCAGCTGCCGCCAGATGGACTTGGGCCCCCGGGACGAATCCGTTCCTGACATCTTCCCCCTCTCTGCCGTCAGCCGCGGCGTCCCTCCAGACGCTGCCACTGTGAGCACCGACTGAGCGGCTTCACGTGGCGTCGCAACCAACCGGGCCCGAGCTTTTTTGCTCTTGGTCGGCTCAGTGCAGTCGTGCGGGGTCTCCCTCCCGCCGGCATAGTGTTAGCCGGGGGATGCGCTCTGCGCAAGATTTTCAGTAAATATTTAGTTCGGGGTCTGGGACGCCGGGATTTTGGTGCTGCCGCGCCAGCGAATGGACGTCGCCAGGGTCACCCGCTTGGGCAGTTCGCGCCCGCCCATCCGCTCGAGCAGCAGTTCGACGGCGCCCTCGCCGATCTCCTCGGCTGGGAGATGCACGGTGGTGAGCGGCGGGTTCAGGAACTGCGCTACCGAGATGTCGTTGAAGCTCGCCACGGCGATATCTTCGGGGATGCGCAGCCCCATTTCGTGGATGGCGCGGTAGGCGCCGACCGCCATGTTGTCATTGGCGGTGATCAGCGCGTCGGGCCGGTCGGGCTGCGACAGGATCTGGCGGGTCAGCTTGTAGCCGCTGTCTTCGGTCTTGCCGTCGGTGAGGCAGATACGCTCGTCGAACACGCCCGCTTCCCTGGCCCATTCGATATAGGCGCGGCAGCGCCGCTCGACCCGGGTCGGAGCGACGCCGTCATAGACATCGACCCAGCCGGCGAAGGCGATCCGCCGGTAGCCGGCCTCACGCAGCGACTGCAGGAGCTTGCGCGTCGCCAGCATCAGGTCCGCCTCGACCGAATCGATCTCGTCGGTGGGCGGGCTGAAATCGGCGAACACCAGGTTGCGGTTGTGCCGCTTCAGCCAGTCGATCTCGTTCTCGTCATGCCGGCCGATGGCGATGATGCCCGAGGCGCCGCGCAGCAGCGAGGCCTCCGGCAGGCTGTCGGTGTGGTAGACCTTGATGGTTTCGATCTTCAGGGCCTGGCAGCGGCTCTCGATCCCCAGCCGCAGCCCGACATAATAGGGATCGACGAATTCCTGGTCGGGGCGCAGGTAATGCACCAGCGCCACCTTGCCGAGCCCTTGCTGGTAGGCGCGGTTACGGGCCCGCGGCGTCTCGTACTTCAACGCCTCGGCCGTCTCGATGATCGCCTGCCGGGTCTTGGGCGTCACCGACAGCGTCTGGTCGAAGTTGAGCACCCGCGACACCGTCGCGGACGAGACGCCCACTGCCTTGGCGATTTCCTTGATCGTGACCACGACGCTTCCCCAACCGGGTCACCTGCTTAGGCAAGAAGGCATGACCTATGCAAGCGGCAATCACATCTGGCCGGGCGTGGCGGCGATGAACGCATCGAGTTCGGGCGCATGGATCGGGACCGGTGTAGTGACGTTGCGCGCCCCAGCGGTCGAGGCATAAGGCAGGGCCTGCTCGGGGCCCCATCTCCGACCGGCGGCCGGCGACATCGGCGCCGCTGAAGCAGTCGCCCGCGCGCCGGTGGCGTCAAGTTCGGTCACGGCGAAGGCCGCGGGATCGATGCGGGATCCCTCGGCCCCTGTATCCGGCAAAACAACTCGTTTCCTCCGACCACATGGAGGATGGACTTGGAAGCGGAAACGAGGTCGAACGGGAGGCTGCGTCGTGCAGTTGTCCTCGTCGCATGACAATTACTCGCGGTGGAAATCCTTCAGCCTATGTCGTAGGTTGCCAAAAAAACGTAGACTGCCGGGGGGCACCTGCCTTGAGATTTCTTCTCCCAATGCTGCTCGCGGTGGGCCTCGCTTCTTCGTCGACTGCATCGGCACAGTCATCCACCGCTTTCGACATCTTCTCCGGTGTCATGTCGCTGGTCGAGACCAAGGCGGCGCAGAAATCGTGGGAGAGGCTTGATAGCGCAACGTTCGCCTGCATGCGCAACTCACTTTCCAAACAGGACGTCACGATAGAGGCACTGGTGCGTGGGGGCGTCTCTCCTTCGGACACGCGGCTGCGCGAGTTGAGGGAACAATGCAGCGGCACCCTCAGTGATGCCGAGGAAGGTGCATCGACTTCCGAGATCCTGGATCAGATTGAGCAGGCACTTGGGGAAAGCGACGCACGTGGGGCGCTGCGCCAGCAGGACGAAGAGGAACTGGTTGCCCTTCGCCAGGAAGCCTCGGACCTGGCGCGCCGTGGCGACGCAGGCACTCGCCGGGCATTCAATGCCGTCGTACGCCAGATCGATGATGCTCTCGCCGGCCGTCCCAATGCCTTGTCCGTTGCAGCGATCCGCGCCCGACTGGCCCAGATCGCAGACGCTGCCCAGGGACAGCAGGCGTGGGATGAGCTTGCCGCCGAGGCCAATGGGCTCGCGGAGCAGGCCGATCGCAGCGAGGATGGCGATCTGCCCACCGGCTTTGCGAGGCGGCGAGCAGAGCTCCGTGCGGAGCTCGAGGTTGCACTCAACCCGCCTCACCCAGCGCAGCACCAGTATTCCCTGCCGCCAGCAGACTGCAGCGACGAGACCAACCCGATCGGAATGCTGATCTGCCGCAACGAAGACGCACGCTGGGTGGTCCTGGAGCAATCCCGCGCATACTACCTGATGCGTTACCTGCGCCCAAGTGAGCACGAGAAGCTTGCGGCAGCTTCGGTGGCTTTCCAGCGCAAGCTTGTCGACCGATGCGGCGTGCGCGCTGCTTTGAGCAATGCCGCAAGGCGGTCCAAAGCGACCATCTGCGTCACCGCCGGCTTCGCCGAGGAGACTCGCAAGCTGAGTTCGGCAATCGAACGCATCGCGACAAGCGACGCGACCGAGGAGCTTGCCCGCCCCATAAATGATCATCTGCAGTTGCAGGGGGAGTTGCAGGAGCAGGGATACTTGCCGGCCGACGGGGAGGTGGACGGCATCTACGGTCCGCAGACCCGCACCGCGCTTGAACAGCTCGCCTATGCGGCGGGCTTCCCAGCTCGCGGCATGATGTCGAACCGGGCTGCCGAAGCTCTGGTGGCTGGGCAATCAGCTCAGGAAGCGCCAGATACGACAGCCATTGCTGCGTTGCAGGGGATCATCGCCGACTATCAACGCTACAATTCGGACCTCGGCGAAGCGCGCCGCGTCGCTGAGGAGCAGGCAGAACTCAAAGCCCAACGTGCCGAGCGTGTCGCAACGGCGCGACAACTCCTCGGCGGGCACTTGTCCGAAGCAATGCGTTCCTTCCTCCTGACCTATGTTGAGGCGGCTACCCGAACTTCACCCAACTTGCAGCAGTTGGCCCGGCTCGACAGCGAGTTTGGTGACAGGTCGTCGGAGCTGGCGCGAGCGAAGCAGATCAACGCCTTGCTGACCGACAAGAACCGGGTACTCCTTCAAAGCGAGGGTGGTTTTGTCATCCTGTACAATGACAGTGCGACCGCTCCATCGGTGAGCAAGGGTCTCGCCGGCAATCTGGTGTTCACCGGAAACGACATCCGCACCTGCGCTATTCTGACTGAGACTCCCGATCGCTTCGTCTCGGGGCAGCTTCGTCAAGCCTTTGCCGTCATCGGAGCGAGGGTCCGCCTCCCCCTAGAGGCGTGCGACGCGAATGCCCTCGAGCGCTACGACCTGGTCCTCGCCGCCGGCGGCGAGAGTGCTTTCGAGCCTCTGCTGGTGCTCCTCCAGAGCATGAAGGACGGGGTGATGCAGCAGGCATCGGTGGTAAACAGACAACAGATCGATGCCGCCCGATCCGCGCGAGATGCCCGCCAGGCGGAGGTTAAAGTGCTTGTCGAGACTGCCGCCGAGGGCTTCGGCTATCTGGCGCTGGAGAACGAATCCGCCAACGTGTGCGCTGTCGTGCCGGCAGGGCTTGATACGCACGCGGCTCTCATCGCCGAGGACGCCGAGCTGGTGCAGGATGAACTCGGGCGGCTCGGCAACTATGTCAAGCACACGCCCGAGGCCGCCTTCATCGATGCCAAGCGTCACAAGTGCGGCGCCATTTATGCGGCTGGATCCGATCTTGCCGACCTGTCGGAGGCATTTACCCGCGACGAGGTTGGGCATGGCTTCTGGCCGCTGTGGCACGATCAGGGCCAGATCCTCGCAGCGGCCGACAACGCCTTGCTGCGCAAGAAGCGCGAAGCAGAGAAAGAAGTTGACCAGACTCGCAAGCTTACCGACGAGGAGACGCTGGCCAAGGCTAAGGAAGCCGATGCAGAGGTCGTTCGAAGAAAGCAGCAATCCGCCTTGCGGCAGCAATACGGCGCCGCAGCGAAGGCCTTCGAGCTGCGCCTGTCTGAGGAACTCCAAATGTTCCTGCAGGGCGATGCGCGAGCACAACGTTTCTCATCGAAGTATGGCGCCCCGGCCAGCGCGTACCAGTCGCTTGCCGCGGATGGATGGGAACTGGTCGATCAGGCGACGGAGCTCAGCGACTACGGTACTGCAGAGTTCAAGGGCCGGCGGCTCGAGTTGGGCATCGCCCGGTCGGTCATCAAGCTTCGAAACCGACTGCTCGGTGAGTACAGGGACCTATGCGTCGTAACCGCCTTTGTCGACGATGCCGAGTTCGCGATGGACCGCGAGGCCTTCGGTGTGTTGTGCGAGGATAGTGCCGAAGCACTTCAGACCTATAAGCTGGGGCAGCAGTTCGAGAGCCGCTGGATCGTGGATTGACCGAGGGCACAAAAACTCTGGGCTGACGGAGTTTGTTTACACTCTGTTTACTAGTTCGGCGGAGGTTGGCTTAACAATTAGCTAACGGAGCCGACGTGAAGAGCGCCCTTACTGGCTTTGGACTGCTGGCCCTGCTGGCGGCTGGTCAGGCGACTGCCGGAGCCAGCATGGATCGGCTCGGCGAACGGACCAACGCCTGGACGATGGCAGCCCTTGCGACCGATGCGGCCGTCGCGCCCGACAGCACCTACCGGCTCGACTGGCAGAAACAGCTTCTCAGCTTCCAGCTTGAGTTCGCCAGGTCTTTGCGCGTCCCCACCGACCCCGTGCAGACCGGATCGATCAGTCAAGCGCGATGAGCTTCTCAGCGCTGTAGGTGACGTAGCGCTTGACCGCACTGGCGACGTTGCGATCGGTCGACGTTGCTCCAACAGCTTGCTTCAGCCAGCACTGCTTCTGCCTGATGACGAAGCTGAAGCCTTTGCACATCGTGTCACCAACACATGCGGCCCGGCAGGCATCGATCGAGCGAATGCCGTTCAGCGGCCGGGATTGCATGTCGCCACCCGGCAGATCGAGACCTGAGGCCACGTCCGAGCCGTCAATGAACCCCACCTCAAAATCCGTGGCCTTGGCATCGCCGTGCAGAAGCACTCCCGAGATGGCGTCGTCGTAGGCGACCGGACGGTCCGTTCCGCTCTTCAAGAAGCAGTTCGGTCCCTTCTTGAGATTAGGATTGGCGTTGTAGGTGAAGACCCGGCAGACCCGATCCTCCATGCACGCCGTTGCGCACTGCACGGCATCGGGCGTTCGGAACGCCGACAGGTCGCCGCCGTAGAAATCCAGACCCTGGTAGAGCGCAAGCTGGGTACCTGCGGCCGGCGCGGACGGTTCTGCCGAGACCGGAGCCGGCGTGTGAGGAGTATCGCGCAGTTCGGCCAAATCCTGATTGCGGTTTATGCCCAGCGCCGCAATTTCGGCGGCAGTGAAAACGTACATGCTTTCGTTGGGAGTCCGCAGCATTCGCGCAATGACTTCGCTGGGCACATCAAACATGGCCAGCGCATCGAGGATATCGGCCGTGCTGTACTGCACCCCGCTGGGGTCAGGAATTTCCGATGCCATCTGGTGCACACCCAACTCGCCGACGGCAACACGGGTCTGCCCGGCCAGAAAGATGAAGGCGCAGGCCGAATAGCAGCCCATCCCCTCTGGGATGAACGTGCTGATCCCCAGCCGGTGGACGTCATCGGCAACGATCAATGCACTCGCCACAAGGCCACCCGGGCTGGCCAGAACCATAAACTTGGCCTGAGGGCGCAGTGACATGGCGCGCCGCATATCCAGCGGCGTGCTGATGGTTATTTCGCCATCCAGAAATATCGCATCCTGAACGTCATCAAACACAACAAATGAGCCGACCCGATCGTCTGCTTGCACAGCAGACAGAAAAGCGAGCACGCATGCCAAAACGATCGTCAACAACCTGAACATAGTCACATACCGAGCTACCCAGCGGTAATTGACGCCCTGGGAGCGGACATTGCAACTGGAGAACCAGTTGGCCCTGCTGCGTTGACGTGAGGCTAGGGCGGCGGCAGCCGTCGGGCTTGGAGCAACTAGCGCGGCGGCGGCTTACGCCGAGGTCGGACAGGGGTCAACTCACGGCGGAGCGCTTGGACGCCGAACAGCATGGCGTGGAGGCGATGGAGGGCGCGATGTCGATATGTCCGGAAACGGGATCGACCACACCGGGGCTACCGACGACAACCAGCCGCACCCGATCGCGCGGTACCCCGAGCGTGTTGGTCAACTCACGAGCCCGCCGATCTGGCGCAACACGCTGGTGCCGCCGCGCGGGTCGGCGGCAGCGAATCTCGCCGACCACTTCGCCACGAATTGGCCAAGGCGATCGGGGCGACCTCGCCCTTCAAGCCGGATGCCCAGGACATAGGCCGACCCGGCGGTAAGCTCATAGGTCGGGGCGCTGCGGCCGAGCTTGCCCTGCATCTTGCCGGAGACTTCAAGCCAATCATCGCGCTCGAGCTCCAGCACCACCTACGTGGTGGTCTGGCGCGACAGCCCGGGGTGTTTCGCCACATGGCCCGTGAGGTGGGGCCATTGAGCAGATGGTTTCCATGATGGCGCGAACCGACAGCTGCCGCGCCACCGGTGGCAGCTGGCTGAGCGAACCAGAGCCTGGTGGCCATCCGCACCCAGAAGCCTGTCAGCGCTCCAGCCGGGCGAGGAGGCTCGAGGTATCCCAGCGCTTGCCGCCCATGGCCTGCACTTCGGCGTAGAACTGGTCGACGAGCGCGGTGAGCGGGAGCTTGGCGCCATTGGCGCGCGCTTCATCGAGCACGATGCCGAGGTCCTTGCGCATCCAGTCGACGGCAAAGCCGAAATCGAACTTGCCGGCATTCATGGTCTTGTAGCGGTTTTCCATCTGCCAGGACTGGGCGGCGCCCTTGCTGATCACGTCGATCACCGCCTCGATATCCATGCCGGACTGCTTGCCGAAATGAATCGCTTCGGCGAGGCCCTGCACTACGCCGGCAATGCAGATCTGGTTCATCATCTTGGCGAGCTGGCCGGCCCCCGGTTCACCCAGCAGCCGCGCCGCCTTGGCAAAGCTCATGATAACCGGCTGGGCAATGTCGAAAGTGGCCTGGTCGCCGCCGACCATCACCGTGAGCTGGCCATTTTCGGCGCCGGCCTGGCCGCCCGATACCGGCGCATCGAGGAAGCCGAAGCCGGCGGCAGTGGCAGCGGCATGGAGCTCGCGCGCAATGCCGGCCGAGGCGGTGGTGTGGTCGACGAACACCGCGCCGGCCTGCATGACCTTGAACGCCCCCTGCTCTCCCAGCGTCACCTCACGCAGATCGTCGTCGTTGCCGACGCAGGCGAAGACGATGTCCTGCCCCTGGGCTGCCTCGGCCGGTGTCCTGGCGAAGCTGCCGCCCTGCTCCGACGCCCACTTTTCGGCCTTTGCCGTGGTGCGGTTGTAGACGGTGACGTCGTGCCCCTTGGCCTTGAGATGCCGGGCCATCGGATAGCCCATGACGCCGAGCCCCAGGAAAGCTGCCTTGACCATGTTGTTCCTCTCTAGATGCTAGTGTCGGTTCAGCGGGCGCCGCCGCATGTGCGACCGACGCGGCACAAGACACGACGAATCACAGCCTGCCTATACGGATGGCTGGGCCACGTACAGATAGTCCGGATATCGCCGCAGCCTCTGCTAGAGTTGTCGCAAATCGGCGATCGTCTTCAGGATCACCGCCTCGACCCGGGTGCGTTCCTCGCCTTCGAGCGGCAGACGCGGCGGGCGGATGTGTTCGGGCGCGCCGTAGACCAGGTGCTCGGCAAACTTGATGTACTGCACCAGCTTGACGTCGGTGTCGAGGTGGAAGGCCGGGGTCATCAGCCGGTAGAGCGGCAGCGCTGCCTTGAAGTTGCCGGCCCGCGCGGCGTTGAACAGCTTTACGCACTCGTCGGGCCAGGCATTGGTCATGCCCGAGACCCAGCCGACGACGCCGAGCGCCAGGCTCTCCAGGATCAGGTCGTCGACACCGCAGAAGATATCGAAGCGATCGCCGAAGGCATTGTAGAGGTCGGTGACACGGCGGATATCGCCGGTCTCTTCCTTCACCGCGACGATCTGCGGCACCTCGGCCAGACCCTCGAGCGTCGGCACGTCGACATCGACCTTATAGGCGATGGGGTTGTTGTAAATCATGATCGGCAGCCCGCCGCCGGCCACCGCCCTGTACCAGGCGATGGTCTCGCGCCGATCGGTGCGATAGGCGAGGCTGGGGAACACCATCAGGCCCTCGGCGCCGAGCTTGCGGTAGTTCTTGGCCGCGGCGATGGCGTCGGCGGTGGAGAGCTCGGCAAGGCCCGAGAGCAGCGGCACCTTGCCGGCCACCGCTTCCTTCGCCGCTCGCACCACCTGGTCCTTTTCAGCCTGAGTCAGCGCGGCGTTCTCGCCCAGCATCGGCAAGACGATGACGCCGCTGACGCCGCCTTTCAGCAGGCGCTCGATGCTCAGTTGCATGGCCGGCAGGTCGAGTTCGCCGCTCGCCGTCATCTTGGTGGTTGCCGCAGGGAACACGCCGCTCCAGGTCATTTCTCGCCTCGACTTCTCCAGGGAATGCCGGACCTGTGGCCCGTCTTTTGTCGAATGTATACATTCTTCATTTCTACGTTGCAAGGCGTGGGACGGCTCGTGTAACAGCGAGTTATCCCTACCGAGACGCGAAAGCGTTCCGAGGCGATGCGGAGACGGCACATGCCGCAGGGACTGCTCGACAAGACGACCATCAGCATCCAGGTGGCGCAGGAACTGCGCCGTCGCATCCTTGCCGGCCATTACCCGCAAGGGGTGAAGCTGCAGCAGGAGCAGATCGCCGCCGAACTTGGCGTCAGCCGCAGTCCGGTGCGCGAGGCGCTCGGCCAGCTGGAGGCCGAGGGGCTGGTGGTGCTGACGCCGCAGAAGGGCGCCCAGGTCTCCCCGATCTCGCGCGCCGAAATCGCCGAACTGTTCGAGCTGCGCCTGTTGGTCGAGCCCCACCTCATTGCCCTGGGCATCCCCGAGATGACGGAGGCCGACCTCAACAAGGCCACCTCCATCATCTCGGAAATGACCGATATCAGCCTCGACGGCTGGGGCGACGCCAACTGGCGGCTGCATGAGGTGCTTTATGCCCCGGCCGGCCGGCCGGGGATGCTGAAGCTGTTGCGCCGCACCCACGAAACCATCGGCCGCTATATCCGCATGCAGGTGATGGCGACCAACGGCCGCGCCGACGCGCATCGGGAGCACAAACTGATCCTCGATGCCTGCCGCAAGCGCGACGTGGGGAAGGCCGTCGCGTTATTGCGGGAGCACATCGAAAGCGCCGGGCGGATGCTGCATCCGGAGGGGTAGTCGCTCCAACCGCAGGTTGCGCGCTTGGAGCGAAGCGACGAGCGACCCAGGAGCTATTGCCGATGATCCAGCGCTGCCTGTAAGGCCCCGCGAAGCTACTGGATCTTGTCGTATGCCGCGGTGAAGCCGTTGAGGGAAACCGGCACGGCGATGTCGCGCTGCTGCGCATCCTGAAAGGTAATCGACAGGGTGACGCCCCGCTTCAGCGCCGCCAGCAGTTCGGGACCGACGGCGTCACCGGCATAGCAGCCACCGCCGTCGCAGGTCTGCAATGGCAGGGTCGCAAACGCCGTGTCATCGACGGCAACCTTCAGCCCGGCAGGCAGATGCAGGCCGAACGGGGTCTGGATCATCATCACCGGCGCCTTGGTCTCGGGCGGGACGCGCACCGTGACGGCGGTGAGCAACTGACCGGTATTGCTCATCACGACCCGCTGCTCGACGACGCAATCGAGGGCGCCGGCGCGGGCGTCGCTGGCGCATCGCGCCCCCCATGGCGCCGGCGGCGGTGCTTCAGGCGCGGCGGCTGGCTGCTCTTGCGCGATGGCCGGCAATCCACTGCACATGGACAGCAAAGCGGCACCGAAAAGCGTGGCGCATCTTATCGGCTGCGGGCGCTGCTGCATGTCCATGGACCGAGTGTCGAGGTTTCCCAGAACCAGTACTTCATCTCGCCATTTCGGTCCAGCGTGATTGCGACCGATTACAGGTGGGCGGCTGCATAGTGCAACAAAACCTAAGCTAACCGTAATAAATAGCGGCCACCGCCGAGCAACCGAAAAGACGTTCCGTCCCCTTTGTGCGGTTTCATACAATTCGCCCATCGTTGACTGCGGCCGGTTTGCAACAGCCGGAGACATTCGAATCCGACGTTAGGAAAATCAACGGTGTACGTTCAGAGAAGCACCCACAATTTACTAGATTTGTGTCGCACGACTCGGTTGGTATCGGATCGACCAACTTGTAACGGCCGGTGTGAGCATGCAAGCGCTCGGGGCTGGAACGGATCGGGCATCCGCTCCTGAAGTATTGGTGAAAATCTCGAACCTGCGGCTGGTCCTGGCGGCCACGGCGGCGCTGCTGCGGACAGGCTGGAGGGGGGCGTTTCCAGGGCGCGGCAGAAGACTGCGCTGGCCGGCCTACCTTCCATTGGCGGCCCTGGCGCTCCTTACCTCGATGATCGTCGCCGGTCTGCCAACGGCCGCCCAGGCGGCATGTGTCCCCGGCGCCCCGGGGGTTATCGATTGTACCGGCAGCGAACCCGGTGGGGTCAGCTTCCACAATCCGCCCGATCCCTATACGACGCTCAACGTCAACAACCTGACGGCGAACATTACACCCGGTTCGGGCACGCCGGGTATCCGGCTGATCGGACAAGGGACGACGCAGAACAGTGCCGATTGCACGTTCTCGTTGCCCGAGGTCGCCTGCGTCGGCGATCCGGGCGCCAATGGCGGAGCCGCGCCGCCGGTCACCATCGATTTTGACGGAACCGTGGGCTCGCACTTCATCGATACCACCGGTGACAATGCCCACGGCATTGTCGGCATCAGCTATGGCGGTCATGGTGGCAATGGCGGCAGCGGCGGCGGCATCACCGGTGACGGCGGCAACGGCGGCAACGGCGCCATCGGCGGCGCGGTCACCATCGACAGTACCGGCGCCATCACGACCCACGGCAACAACGCCAACGGCATTCTCGCCCTCAGCGTCGGCGGCAATGGCGGCCAAGGCGGCGACTGGGGCGGCGTCGAGGGTGACGCCGGCACCGGCGGTGCCGCCGCCGGCGGCGGCGTTGTTCACGTCACCTCGCATTCAACCATCACCACGTTCGGGGCGAACTCGAACGGCATCGCCGCCCAAAGTACGGGTGGACGTGGCGGGCCGGGCGGCAGCGCCGGCGGCATCTGGGTCGAAGGCGGTGGCGGCGGTACCGCGGCGCCCGGCGGCAATGTGACGGTCGACAATTTCGGCAACATCACGACCGGCGGGACGTTCTCGGTCGGCATTCTGGCGCAATCGGTCGGCGGCTTCGGTGGCTCCGGCGGCAGCGGTGGCGGGCTGGTGGCGTTCGGCGGCAGCGGCGCGAGCGCCGGGCCCGGAGGCACGGTCATCGTCAACAACCAGGGGGTCCTGATCACCGGTGAGACGGGCTCGCATGGCATCATGGCCCAGTCGATCGGCGGCGGGGGTGGTTCGGCCGGGTCGGCCGGCGGTCTCGTGGCGCTGGGCGCCGGCGGAGCGACCGGCGGCGGCGGCGGCGCGGTGACAGTCACCAACAACGGCGCCGGGCGGATCGAGACATCGGCGGTCAACGCCAAGGGTATCTATGCGCAGAGCGTGGGCGGCGGCGGCGGCGACGGCGGCGATTCCGGCGGGCTCGTTTCGGTGGGCGGCTCGGGCAGCGCGACCAGTTCGGGCGGCAATGTCGGCGTCACCAATTCCCAGACGATCACCACCAATGGCGAGCGCTCCGATGCCATCTTCGCGCAGAGCGTGGGCGGCGGCGGCGGCAATGGCGGCGTCTCCGGCGGGCTGGTTTCGATCGGTGGCTCGGGCGGCGGTGGCGGCAGCGGCGGCGAGGTGCGGGTCAGCAACTCCAACACGCTTTCGACCGCCGGCCAGTTCTCGCGCGGCATCTTTGCGCAGTCGCTGGGCGGCGGCGGTGGTGACGGCGGGGCGTCGGGTGGTCTTGTCTCGATCGGCGGCTCGGGCGAGGCGGGCGGCGAAGGCCGCTTCGTCGGCGTCACCAATTCCGGCAACATCAGCACCAACGGCCTCGACGCCGCTGGTATCTTCGCGCAGAGCGTGGGCGGCGGCGGCGGCAATGGCGGCAACACCGTGGCGGTCGGCGCCTTCGTCGCCATGGGCTTTGGCGGCACCGGCGGTCCGGGCGGCCGGGCCGGCAATGTCGATGTCAATCGCGGCCCGTTCACCGCCTCGACCATTGAGACCAGCGGCGACCGCTCGGTCGGCATCCTGGCGCAGAGCGTCGGCGGTGGCGGCGGCAATGGCGGCTTCGCCATCGCGGCGTCGGCGGGACTCTATGGCAGCGTGTCGCTGGCGTTCGGCGGCAAGGGCGGCTCAGGTGGAGCGGGCGGCGACGTGTTTGTCGGGGCCAATGGCGCCATCATCACCAATGGCTCGTTCTCATCCGGCATCGTCGCCGAATCGATCGGCGGCGGCGGCGGCCGCGGCGGCTTCGCCATCTCTGCCGCGGTTGGCACGCTGGTTGGCGTTGCCGTGGGTTTTGGCGCCGATGGCGGAGCCGGCGGCTCGGGCGGCATCGTCGAAGTGAACAACGCGGCGCGCATCAGCGTCGGCTGCGACGCCTGCACCCAGTCCAACGGTATCATGGCCAGCTCGATCGGCGGCGGTGGCGGCACCGGCGGTTTCTCGATCGCGGCGGCCGGTGGCCTCAGTGGCGGCTTCGGCCTCACCTTCGGCGGCGATGGCGGCACCGGCAACTTCGCCCAGGGCGTCAAGGTGACCAGCAACGTCGCCGATCCGCTCGGCATCCAGACGCGCGGCAGTTTCTCCAGCGGCATCGTCGCCCAATCGGTCGGCGGCGGCGGCGGCAATGCCGGCTTTGCGGCCAGCGCCACGTTCTCGATACAAGGCGCCAACGCCAATATGAGTTTCGGTGGCGATGGCGGCGACGGTTCGCGCGGAGGCGTGGTCGAAGTCGGCAACACCGGCAACATCACCACCGGCGGCGCGTTCTCGCACGGCATCTTCGCGCAGAGCGTCGGCGGTGGCGGCGGCACCGGCGGCTTTGCCGGCGCGCTGGCCTTCTCGCTCAACGGCGCCGCCGCGGCGGCCGCCTTCGGTGGCGATGGCGGGACCGGCAGCGACGGCGCCGACGTTACGGTTCGCCACACCGGCAATATCCTCACCACCGGCAACCAATCGAACGGTATCCTTGCCCAGTCGATCGGCGGTGGCGGCGGCACCGGTGGCTTCTCGATCGGCGCCGCAGGCTCGATCAAGACCGTCGCGGCCGCATCCTCCATGGGTGGAGACGGCGGCGACGGCGGGATCAGCGGCAAGGTCAGCGTCATCGACGTCAACGGCAGCATCACCACCCGGGGCGAGCAGTCGCACGGCATCCTGGCGCAGAGCGTCGCCGGCGGCGGTGGCACCGGCGGCTTCTCGATTGCCGCGGCCTTCTCGCTCGAGAGCGATGCCTATGGCAATTCGGTGGGCGGCACCGGCGGGACGGCCAAGAATGCCGGCGAAGTGGTGGTGGTCAGCAACGCCGTGATCGATACCGGCGGCACCGGCACGGGCTACAACTCGCACGGCATCCTGGCCCAGTCGATCGGCGGCGGTGGCGGCACGGCAGGCTTTTCCGGCGCAGCGGTGTTCTCGCTGAAGGGCAACGCCGCGGCCAACTCGACCGGCGGCGACGGCAGCCTCGGTGGCACCGGCGGCAACGTCACGGTCACTTCGAACGGCGCCATCACCACGCGGGCCGACAAATCGATCGGCATCTTCGCCCAGTCGGTGGGCGGCGGCGGCGGCGCCGGCGGCTTTTCGGTCGGGGCGGGCGTCTCGGTCGAGGGCGACGGCTCGGCGGACTCGACCGGCGGCAAGGGCGGCGCAGCCGGCGGGGCCGGCGAGGTGCGCGTGGCGGTCAACGCCGATATCGATACGCATGGCGCGCTGTCGCATGGCGTGCTGGCGCAATCGGTCGGCGGCGGCGGCGGTTTTGGCGGCTTCTCGATCGGCGCCGGCTTCTCGATGGAAGCCGACAGCAAGGTCGACAGCGTCGGTGGCGATGGCAGCGGCGGCGGCGCCGGCAACTATGTCGAAGTGATCGTCGGCAATGCCGGGGCGCTCGGCGTGCCGCACATTCATACGCGCGGCGAAGGCTCGGTCGGCGTGCTGGCGCAATCGATCGGTGGCGGCGGCGGCGCCGGCGGCTTTGCCGGTGGCCTGAGCCTCGCGATCGACGGCTCGGCCGAAAACGACGTCGGCGGTGGCGGCGGCGGGGTGGCCTCAATCGGCGGCCAGGTCAAGGTCGACAATTTCGGCACCATCACCACCGAGGGCAACAATGCCGCCGGCATCCTGGCGCAGAGCGTCGGCGGCGGTGGCGGCGTCGGCGGCTTCTCGATCGCGGCGACCTTCGAAGCCGAGGGCGACGGGGCCAAGAACTCGGTCGGCGGCGATGCCGCGGGCGGCGGCGCCGGCGGCCAGGTCGACGTGCTCAATGCCGGGATCATCGAAACCAGCGGCGATTTCTCGCACGGCATCATCGCGCAGTCGATCGGCGGTGGTGGCGGCACCGGCGGCTTCTCGATCGCCGGCACGCTCAGCGACGGCGGCAGTGGTGCGACCGGCAGCGTCGGCGGCACCGGTGGCGAAGGCGGCGCCGGCGGGGTGGTGACGGTCACCAATAGCGGCTCGATCAACGTCACCGGACGGAACTCGGTCGGTATCTTCGCGCAGTCGGTTGGCGGCGGTGGCGGCTCGGGCGGCTTTGCCGGCGCCATCGCGCTCGGCGGCGGCGGCGTCGACAACGTCGTCGGCGGCTCCGGCAGCAAGGGCGGCAATGGTGGCGACGTCACGGTGATCAGCACCGGCTCGATCCACACGGCGCTGGCCAACTCCTCCGGCGTCGTCGCCCAGTCGATCGGCGGCGGCGGCGGCTGGGGCGGCTTCTCGCTCGGCTTCGGCGATGGTGGCGACGGCTCGAGCGGCATCAAGGTCGGCCTCGGCGCCGGCTGTCCCGAGCCGCCGGACACCTGCGACCTGGTCTCGCTGATCCCGATCGACGGCAGCAAGGGCAAGGTCACCGTGACCATCAACGGCGAGACCAACATCACCGAGGGCGAACTGTCCTTCGGCATGGTGGCCCAGTCGATCGCCGGCGGCGGCGGCATTGCGGCGACGGTGATCCTCGACGAGCTGCTGTTCTCGGGCAGCGACGTGGAAATCATCGCCGGCGGCAACGGCTCGCTCAACGGCAATGGCCTGTTCCAGCTGACCACCTACAACACGCTTGCCACCACCATGACCGGCCTCGGCTCGATCGGCCTCATCTCGCAGTCGATCGGCGGCGGCGGCGGCGTCAATGGCTTTGCGGCCAACGCGCTCATCCTCAACCCGGCGCTGCCGCCGGAGGACAGCTTCCTGATCCGGGTCGGCGGCTACTCGGCCGGCCTTGGTTTCGATCGCACCGGCAGCGGCGGCGGCTTCCAGATGACCGCCGAAGGCACCGTCGAGACCACCAACCACAACGCCATCGGCATCGTCGCCCAGACCATCGGCGGCGGCGGCGGCGTGGGCAATGTTTCGGTAGGAACCGTCACCAACCCAGGCCAGGCGCTCGATATCGTGCTCGGCGGCAGCCAGCTCACCAATTTCGACGCCATCAACAACCTCACCTTCGTCGGCGACGCCGGCGCGGCCTCGACGGTGACGGCCGAAGCGCAGATCACCACCGGCGGCGCGCTGAGCCACGGGCTGGTGGCGCAGTCGATCGGCGGCGGTGGCGGCATCGCCAACGTGGTTTTCGTCGACGGGGTGACCCTCACCGAGGGCGCGACGATCAGCATCGGCAGCGGTGCCGGCGGTTCAGGCGGCCTCGGCGGCGCGGTTACCGCCAACGCCACCGGCATCACCACCACGGGCGCCGGCGCCTTCGGTATCGTGGCGCAATCGATCGGCGGCGGCGGCGGCCTGACCGGCGTCTATAACGGCGGTACGCTCCTGGGCCAGGACGGCTTCTCGCTCGCCCCGATCATCGCAGCGGGAGGCGGCGCCGGCGGCAATGGCGGCGCGGCAACCGTCAACAGCAATGGCGACGTCCGCACGACCGGGTTCGGCGCGCACGGCATCGTGGCGCAGTCGATCGGTGGCGGCGGCGGCATTGTCGGCAACGGCATGTTCGCCACCACGCTGGGCGCCGCCGGCGACAGGCCGTTCGCCGGCAGCGTCGGCGGCATCGGCACGGCGGCCGCGGTGGGCGTCACCCAGACCCGCAACGTCGTGGTGATGGGAGAGAGCAGTGTCGGCATCTTCGGCCAGAGCGCCGGCGGCACCGGCGACGGCAATGTCGCCCTCAACATCAACCACGCCGGCACCAACGGCAACGGCGTCGGCCTCGTCTGGGCGGCGCACGGGTCGGGGGCGGCGGTGCAGATTGCCGACGGCCTCGACAATACGCTGACCAGCAATGGCACGCTCTACGCCCAGGCCAGCCTCCTCGGCGGCGGCCTGCCGCTGCTCAACGGCATGGCGATCCTCGGCGGTGACGGCAATGACGTGGTCACCAACCTCGCCCGCGCGCCGGCAGGCGCCAACGACAATCACCTGGTCGGCGGCACGCGGACCAGCAACATCATCGGCAATGTCGATCTCGGCGGCGGCGCCAACGGTCTCGTCAACCAGAGCGGCGCGCTGTTCATCACCGACGCCAGCATCATCCTGGGGGCGGGGAACCTGTTCGGCAACGAGGGCCTGCTCTCCCCCGGAGACCGCGCCCGGGTCAAGGAGACTGGGGTCACCGGCGATTTCGACCAGACCGCAACCGGCGCCTACTATGTCGATATCGACCTCAACGCCCAGAACACCCCGGCGCCGGTCACCGATCTGATGGATATGACCGGTTCGGCTGCCTTCGCCGGCGAGGGCCCGCTGCTGCTGCTGTCGATCAACAAAGCCTTCTCCAATGCCGGCTATGTCATCGCCCATGCCGATGGCGGGATGACCGACAATGGCTTTACGCCGACGCTGACGCCGCCGGCCGTCGGTTTCATCTTCAGCGCCGAAGTGCAGGGCGCCGACCTGGTGCTGCTCGCCGAAAAGCCGCCCATCCTGGACCTGCTGCAGGATCCCGCATCGGGCACCACCGACCCGAACGTGTGGAGCATGGGTGAGGGCCTCGACACCATCGAGCAGGCGATCGGCATCGACGATCCGTTCAACTACCTGATCAACCTGCTGCGCCTGCAGCCCGACGCCGAGGCACTCGGCGACGCGGTGACCACCCTGACGCCGCATCAGGCGCCGCATATCTTCGAGCTGGCCGACCGGCGGGCGACCGAATTCCTCGATCGCACCATCTCCGGTTGCGAGGACAGCTTCGCGGCCCGCGACGTCGACGACCTGGTCTGCCTGTGGGGCAGCGTGTCGGGCGGCCAGTATAACCGCGGCATCGTCGACGACAGCCCGACGGCCGAGGACAAGTGGACCTCGCTGGCCTTTGGCGGCGACGCTCCAATCAACGACAATCTCAATGTCGGGTTCGGGCTCGGCCTCGACCAGGTCGCCTCGACCCACAATCACGACGGCATGGAACTGTCGAGCATGGAGGGCCAGCTCTATCAGGCCAGTGCTTCGGCCGAATACCATAGCGGCGGGTTCGGTGTCGGCTTCGTCGCCGCCGGCTCGTTCGGCGAGATGGAGACGGCGCGCCGTGTCCAGGTCGACGGCTTCGAGCAGACCTATTCGAGCTTCGACGGTATCGCCACCGGCGTTGCCGAGGTCGGCGAGTTGCCGGCCTTCTCCGACAAGATCATCGAGTTCGAAGGCATCGACGGCTATGCCCGGTCCGACGCCCAGATCTACGGCTTCTACCCGCGCCTGCGGTTGAGCTACGCCTCACCGGACACCAATAACGGCATGCAGGCGATCGGCATGCTGGATATCGACGGCCACCTGCTGCACACGCCGGAGCGCACCGAGACCGGCGTAGGGCTCGCCAACCTCACCTATCCCGAGATGACCCACGCCTTCGTCACCCTTACTCCCGGCCTCGAGCTTCGGCTCAGTAGCCAGATGGACAGCGGGTTCCTGGTAAGCGGCTTCGTGCGGGGCGGCGTGCAATGGTCGCCGATGCAGAACCAGTGGGTCGCCGAGACGCAGTTCGAGGCTGCCCCCGAAGGGCTGCCGCCGATCGAGATCGTCGAGCCGTTCGACGACCTGCGCGCCAAGCTCGATGTCGGCCTGATGGTGACCTGCCCAACCTCCGGCATGCGGATGAGCGCCAACTATGCCGGCGTCTACGGCGCGACGACCATGTCGCACGAATTCAAGGGCAGCCTGTCGTTCCCGATCGGCGGGCCGGCTGGAGGCTGCTAGGGCAGTTCACCGCTGCGGGCCGCGAGGCCCGCTCGGTGAGCCGTTCGATGCAGGCAGCTGCTCAGGTGGCGAAAACGATCCGGCCGCGCCCGGCCCTCTTGGCGGCATAGCAGGCGGCGTCGGCCCGGGCGAGGACGGTGTCAGCGGTGATTCCGGCGCTCAGCTGCACGAGGCCGATGCTGGCTCCCAGTTGGTGTGGCTGTCCCTTCAGCGCTATCGGGATGGACGCCACGGCAGCGGCGACCGCCTCGGCCAGCCGATGAGCGTGGTCGAGGTCGCAGCCGCTCAGCAGCACGACGAACTCGTCACCGCCGATCCGCGCGACATAGTCGCTGCTGCGGATCACCGATGCGATCCGCTCGCTCACCTCGACGAGCACCGCATCGCCGGCCGCATGCCCCAGCGCATCGTTGATCGGCTTGAAGCGATCGAGGTCGATGAACAGCAGGCAACTGGGGAGCGCGTTCGTCGCCGCGGCCACGGCGCTGCCCAACGACGCACGGTTGGCAAGTCCGGTCAGCGGATCGTGCGTGGCGGCGTGTTCCAGCTTCGCCTCGATCTCCTTGAGGTGGGTGATGTCGGTATCGGTGCCGACGGTGCGCAGCACATTGCCTTGGGCGTCCCAGGCGACCGGCTTGCCCCGGCTCAGGATCCAGATGTAGCGGCCGTCGCGATGGCGTTCGCGATACTCGAGAATGTCGTAGCCGTCGTCCCCGAGGTTCTGCCGCGATACGGTCGCGCGGATACGGTCGCGATCGTCGGGGTGGATGCGCTCGATCCAGGTGTCCTGGCGATCGTCGATGGTTTCGTGTTGCGGAATGCCCCGCATGGTGCGCCACATCGGCGAGTAGAACATGTGGCCCGTCCGCGCGTCATGGTCCCACACGCCCTGCCTGGCGGCCTCGAGCGCGAAATGCCAGCGGCTCTCGCTTTCGGCCAGGGCCGCCTCTGCCGTCTTGCGCCGGTCGATGCTGCTCAGCTGGGCGATGATATAGACCGGCTGTCCGGTAAGGTCGGACTCGAGCACCGACAGCGCCACCATCGCCCAGATCGTCCGACCCGCTGCAGCGCGGCAGCGGTATTCGCCTTCGTGGGTGCTTTCCCGCCCGGCGAGCACATCGGCCAGCGCCTGCTGCCCGGCGCCGTCGTCCGCCGCGAAGATATCCTGCAGCCGGGGCGCTTCGTCGCCGTTGCCGGGGTGGAAGTCGCGCCCAAACGCGCGGTTGCCATAGAGGATGTGCCCATCCATCCCGGCCACTGCCATGCCGATCGCCGCGCCATCGATGATCTTGCGCAGCACCGCGCCGTTCCTGCCGAACAGGAACGTCCCGGCGACTTCTCCCCTGTCGACCGCCTCGCGCATCGGAGCAGGATGACACAGCGGGGGTTAATCGCCGGTGACGGGATAACCGGCAAAGCAGCGCGGTCGGCCAATTTCGCGGGAGGGCACGTATCGCGGGCGGGCGGCAGCCTGGGGCAGCATTGCCTGGGGTAGCCGGAACCCGGCGCGCGTATTGAAGTTACCCTTGGTGCGGGGACTGCGAGAGGAAACGACAATGAAGATCAGAACAATCGCTGCGCTCACGACCGGTATGGTGATGGCGCTTTGTGGCAGTGCTTATGCCCAGGAAGCCGAAGCGACCACTTCGCTCAACGTTCGCTCCGGGCCGGGGACCGGCTACGGCGTCGTAGACGTCCTGCGCCCTGGCCAGAACGTGACGATCTCGCGACAGGCGGGAGGCTGGTGCCATCTCGTCAAGAGCGGGCCCGACGGGTGGGCATCATGCCGGTATCTGACGCCCCGCGACGGCCGGGCTTCGGTCCAGGTCCGCCCCAATGTCAGCTTCAGCTTCTCGTTCGGCCGCGGCGACGGCTTCTCCATCGGCGTGCCACCACGCGGCGGCCAGCAAGACCTGGTTTGTCTCGTTACCTTCTTCCAGCGTGACCAGGTCGCGGCTGGCCGGGATGTGGACGTCCAGCGGGCCCGCGTCATGCCCCGCAGGATGGCCGAACGGCTCGACAGGCCGAACGACCGGCAGGCCATCTTCGATTATGGAACCAACCGGCAAACTCGTGAGACGTGCGAGTATCTGGACCGGCTGAACTGACAGCCGCACCGGCTCGGGGTCAACTTCTGGTGGCGATCCCGAGCCTCCGAAGTTGCGTCTCCAACGGACAAGTCCATCGCTTGGGACGGCATGACCGGGCAGGAAGCGCCCGCCTTTCCGGCTGCGGCAGGCGGGTGCGGGCGGGCGCCGGTGGAGGGGGCGGCATCGACATCCGGCTTCGTGGTTCCGGCTCAACTTTACGAGCAGGGCCTTGCGGGGCCGGGGCGGACGACCACATATTCGGGCATGGCAGACAAGGACCACAGCGTCAGGCCGGTCGGGAAGCCGTCAGGCACTTTGCCAGGCCCGTCGTCGAGCGGCGAGATTGCGGATTTCGTGCGCCAGGTGGGGCAGATCGCCCGCACCGGCGGCGCGGGCCGGGGCCGGTTGCTGTTTGCCCTCGATGCGACGATGAGCCGGCAGCCGACCTGGGATCTGGCCTGTTCGCTGCAGGCCGAGATGTTCAAGGCCCTGCCGGCCGATGGCAGCCTATCGGTGCAGCTGCTGTATTTCCGCGGCCTCGCCGAGTGCCGCGCCTCGAAATGGGTCAACGATGCCGGGGGACTTGCCCGCCTGATGTCGGGGGTGGCCTGCCAGGGCGGCAACACCCAGATCTCGAAAGTATTGGCGCACGCGCGACGCGAGCACAGCGCCAGGCCGATCGATGCCGTGGTCTATGTCGGGGACGCCATCGAGGAGAATGTCGACAGCCTCGCGGCCAAGGCAGGTGAACTGGGGCTGCTGGGCTGCCGGATGTTCATCTTCCAGGAGGGGCACGACCCCCGGGTCGAGGCAGCGTTCCGCGAGTTCGCCCGGCTGACCAAGGGGGCCTATGCCCGCTTCGACGCCACTGCACCGGCCGAGCTGGCGGCACTGCTGCGGGCGGTGGCGGCCTATGCAACAGGGGGCCGCGCGGCGCTCAGGCTGCAGAACTCGGCGCGGGCGGCGGCGCTGCTCAAACAATTGACCTGAGATGGGCTACCTGCTCCTCGGCGCCATCGCCGTGCTTGCCGCCTTGTGGGCCTGGTCGGCCTATTGGCGGCTGCGGCCGGCGATGCGCGCCAGTGTCCTCCTCTGGGGGCTGGGTGGCGTTGCGGCGCTGCTGGCGGTCGGCCTGGCGCTGCTGCGCCGCATCGATCTTGCGGCCTTCACCGGCGCCGCCGCGTTTTCGATCCTGCGCTACGGGCGGCTGGGACCGATCACGCTCGGCGGCGGCGATGTAAGCGCCGACAACGTCTCGAAGGTGCGCAGCCGCTATCTGGCCATGACGCTCGACCACGACAGCGGCGCCGTGACCGGCAGGGTTACGGCGGGCCGGTTTGCCGGCCGGGACCTGATCGACCTGGGTGAAATGGAGACGCGCGCGCTGATCGATGAGATTGCCGCCGATGCCGACAGCACCACGCTGCTCGAGAGCTGGCTGGACGCCAACCGCGCCGGTTGGCGCGAATATTTCGAGCAAACCGCGACTGGCGCGAACGGCGCGGCAACCCCGGCAGATGCCGACGCAGAGGCTTACGCCGTGCTGGGCCTAACGCCCGGGGCCACGGCCGACGAGATTCGGGCGGCGCATCGGGAGCTGATGAAGGGGGTGCACCCCGACCATGGCGGCTCGAGCTACCTCGCGGCGAAGATCAATGCGGCGCGCGACCGGTTGCTGCAGGCGGCGGCCGACAATCGCTGAAGCCGGGCGGCAGACCGGCCACGCAGAAGGGCTCGCGCGGACGCCTCCGGAGGCCTGGTGATCGCCTGAAAACCGGCGCGATGGCGGAGCGCCAGCGCGCGGCAGGAAGCGTTTCGCACAGCGTCGAACGCCGATGATTTTTCTTGCTTTGCCCACCCTTGACACGCCCGGCGAGCTCCCTAAATCGATGCTGTCAGCTGCCGGAACCGGGGCTGGCGCAGTGGGGTAGCCCGCTGAGGCGGGCACGTCCCTCGTACCTATGTTGCTCTGAGGAGAATGTGGTTATGAGAACCTTCGACTTCACACCGCTCTATCGTTCCACCGTCGGCTTCGATCGGCTGTTCGACATGCTCGACACCGGCATCCGTTCCGACTGGCCGCCCTACGACATCGAGAAGGTCGGCGAGAACCAATACCGCATCAGCATGGCGGTAGCCGGCTTTGCAGCCGACGAGATCGAGCTGACGCAGGAAGGGAATACCCTCCTGGTGTCGGGCGCCAAGCAGCAGGCCGAGACGGGGCAGCAGGAATACCTGCATCGCGGCATTGCCAACCGCAGCTTCAAGCAGACGTTCAGCCTTGCCGACCACGTCAAGGTCGCCGGCGCGTCGCTGGAAAACGGCCTCCTCGCCATCGACCTCGTGCGCGAGGTGCCCGAACAGCTGAAGCCCCGCCGCATCGCCATCGGTGCGACGCCGGCCAAGCCGGCGGGCGAGCCAAAGCAGATCGGCCAGGACCTCAAGTCCGCGGCCTGAGCGAAGCCGCTCTGTTGCGCCTCCCGGTGCGCTGCCGGGAGGCAATTGCGGAGGATGACAATGAGCAGAACATTCTATCCATCTGACGAGTACGACAGTTTCGAGCTCGAACGGGAACGCTCGCGGCGTCGCCGGCACTGGTCGAAGACAGCGTGGCGTGACGACGACGACGATGACGACCTGCCCCCGACGCCGGTGGCGGCAAGGCTGCCGAAAACCCCGACGCTGGGCGCGGCGGAAGCAGCGTAGAGACCGGGGAGCACCGACATGCAGATCGATGTGCGGCCCCCGGCGCGGCAGGCCCCGACGCAATTGTTCGACTGGCAGCTCGACGTCGAGCGGCTGGAACGCGAGGCGAGGGCTGCCCGGCAGGCCGGGCAGCCGGACCCATGGACCCGGATCGAGGCCGAGTGCTCGCTGGACCTGATCGAAGCGGAGCTGACGGCCCTGCGCGGTCGCGGGCCGCACGAGGCGGGCGACGGCGTGGTTCAGCTTGGCGGCTGGAAAGCCCGGATCGAACGGGTCATCCAGATGCTCGCAACACTGGATGAAGCCTGAGCCGCGGCTGTCGCCGGCGGCATGACACCATGGCAAAGGCCGGCGCCAGGCGCCGGCCTTTTCAGGTCGTCGGTCGGATGCGGTTACAGGACGTCGGCCGAGACCGAAGCGCGGAACGGCGCGGTCGGGCTCGCCAGCGGACGCAGCGCCTCGATCGCCGTGCCCTCGTCGCCGAACGGGATCGAGATGCCGAGCTTGACGGTATGGGTGGTGTTCGACTCGTCGTCCTGGTCGAAGGCATGGAAGCCTTCATAGGAGGCGACGAGATTGAGGTTGAGATCGCCCGGCAGCCGGTAGGCCGCCTTGACGCCCCAGTTCACATATTCGCCCGGGTCGTTCGACACATCGAAGTTGGCGCTGAAACCATAGCCGACATTGGCCATCACGGCGAAATCATCGGACAGCGCGTAGGCCGCGCCGATCTCGGCGAACGGCCCAACAAAGCCCTCGTCGTCATTGTCGAAATCGTCGTTGGGCGCGTAGGCATAGCCGAGCCGGCCGACCAACCGGGCGTAGTCGATATCGACTGCCGCCTGGACGCCCGCGGCATAGCCGACGAACTGGTCGACGGTCTCGGCATCGGGATAGGTGGCAAGCGTGCCGAAGCCGCCGAGATACCAGTTGTCCATCCGCATGCCGAGCTGCGCGCCGAGCACGCCGAGATTGCCGTTGGTGACATTCGGGTCAGCGTCCTCGATCGCCAGCCACTCGCCATAGCCATCGAGCCCGAGCACCAGCGCATCATACTGCCCCTCGAGCGCGAACGCGCCATAGACCCCGGCAAAACTGCTGAAATCCCCGCCATCTTCCTGCGCCATGCGGCCGAGCCCACCAAGCTCAACCACCCCACGGAGGCCATAGGATTCAACAACGGGCGCTTCAGAGGCAGTGTCGACATACAGATCTGCAGCCTGCGCCGAAGAAACCAGCGCCAGGGCGCTAACGCCAAACATGAATGAACGGAACACGAATCGATCTCCAGGGTTTATTACTCGGCTATATCAAGTCATATGATGACTTAATAGGTGGAGGGATGTGGTTCGGGTGGCGTTGTTGCGGGCGGGTCACAGGGGGGAGGAGCGGTCAGTGGCTTTCTCATCCTGACACACCCGAAGCGGGTCTCGTCGGGAAAGACAATCTGCGTGACCTCCTGAACCTCATACCCGAGCCGCTCGTAGAGCGGAGCACCCGACAGGGTTGCCGTCAGGCTCAGCAGCCCGACACCATGCAAGGCGGCATCGCCCTCCACGCGGCGCATGATCGCCGACCCCAGCCCCCGACGTGCGATTGCCGGATCGACGAAGACGCTGCGCACCGTGGGCGTATCGGCCACCGGTCCGGTTGCAGACATGCCGGCGGCATAGCCTGGCTTGGCGCGCGACCAGGCCCCGCTGGCGAGGATCGCGCTACCTGGATCTGCGGCAACGAAACAATGCCCCTCGATCACAACTGCATCGTCCATCGTGCCGAAGGAGTTCATGAAGTTTGCAATCTCGGCCGACGTGTAGAAGTCGGCGCCCAGCGCCCACATGGAGCGCGCCTGCATTTCCCGGATCGCCGGGATGTCGGAGGCATCGGCATGGCGGATGACGTATTGGGCGGGGCTCATATCAATCCTCACGGCTTTCCCGGTGCTGATTCCCGCCGGGTTGCCCCGGCGGGATGCTTGACTGAGTCAGTCGCCACCGAATTCGGCCTTGAAGGCCTCGAAGTCGATCTGCATGCCGTTGAGAATGGCACTCCAGTGACGTGTGAGACCCGCCTGGGCCACTGCTTCGGCGATCTCCTGATCGGTTGCGCCCATGTCGCGGGCGAACTTGGTGTCGAGCCACACGCAGTAGCGGCAGGGAATCTGCGCCGCCACGGCGATGTTGATCAGCGACTTGACCTTGGGGTCGAGCGCGCCCTTTTCCACCTCCAGCGCCTTGGTCAGCGCCCAGGCGGCGGCGATGCCCTGCTCCGGGTAGACCTTCATGTATTCCGGCACGACGCCGTAGATCGCTTCGATGTCCTTGAAGGTGTCCTCGCGGGAGGGCTTCTCCTGCGCCTCTGCGGAGGCGACGCCGAGGGCAATGGTGGTGACTACGGCCAGCGCCACGACGGATTTGACGAGTTTCATTTGAGGCAAGTTCCTTTTGGTTTTGAAGGCATGAAAGGGGTAAGACCCGGACCGCCTTCGGGTCCGTGTCGGAGGTCGCATCTTCCGTTTTCGGAAAGACGAGCCTTGTGGCTGGCGGCCTGAGCCTGCCTGCCTAGGGCCGGGGGAGTTCCGCCCGGCACATAGCAACGTTCAGGGCCAGGGATCGCCGGGTGATCGCGGCCACCGAGGCATGTCCTTAAGCAGGCGATCGTCGAGCTGGCGAAAGACCTCGATGAGGTTGCGATCCGCGCGGCGACGCCTGCGCACGACGCGCCAGCGCGCCCAGGTGGAACGCATGAACTTCCACATCTCTCAGGCCGCCACTATGGGGTGCGTCACGCTGGTGCGTGCGCGCGTCAGGAAGCTGCGGTTGATGGGACTGTGAGGCTTCAATGACAGCCTTTCGCCAGCCAGTGCCTCGGTCATCGCGGACAAACCACCACGGACCGTCGCTTCGGTCAGCGTCCAATCGATGATGTCACGCTGGGCATGGCTGCCGCCGAAAGCGTTGGCGATATGGCGTGCCCCGTAGAGCTCGGTGGCCGCTGTCTCGTAGTCACCGCGCCAGAACGCGGCAAACCCGGTAACCAGCGGCAACGCGATACTGCGCCCCCACGCATCGGTTTCCGCCGCGCCGGCACTGGTACGAAAGCCCGAGGCGATCCGCTCGACCTGCTCGTGGCGACCGGTCCCAAGATACGCCATGACCGCATGCCAGTCGTTGAAAGGATAGCTTACTCCATCGGCGTGCTCGTCCCATGCGGTGGCCAGTTCCTGCCATCGCTCGCCGACATCGTGTCCCGACATCTGCAGGCGCCAGAGCAGTGCGCTGGCATCGACCATGTCGAGGGCGCCGGGGCTGCGCTCCTGGCGGATTGGTCCGTCATAGAGTGCAAAGACCTCGTTAACCTGGCCGAGGTCGAGATGACAGAGCGAGCGGTGCCACCAGTTGTGCACCTTGAAGAAATTGTCGTCGCCCGACCAATAGGGCTCGCGCGCGATCATCCAGCCGATGCCGTCCTCGGCGCGACCCTGCATCTCCATCACATGGGCGACGGCGTGGTGGGCCCAGCAGTCGAGCGGCTGCATCTCAACCGCCGTCCTGCCGGCCTCCTCGGCTCTCGCATAATCGCCCATTTCCTCGAGGCCGAACGCATGCATGCCGAGCAGGATCGAATAGCCGGGCATGTCGGACGACCATCTGGGCAGGACACGGGCGATGCGGTCGCGCAGGCCCCTGGCACTGGCGCGATAGAAATCCCAAAGGTGCCCACATTGGAGGGCCACGAGGTCGTGTGGATAGTTGGCGTTGTGGTAATCGAGGGCGATCGCCGCCTCTGTCCACTGTCCAGCGAGCACCTTGTCCAGCGCAGCTACGTGCGAGGCCTCTCGTTCCGACAGGGCGAGCGACTTGACTTCGGCAACGATGTTTCGGGCCGCTTGCGTCGCACCGGGCTCGGTTGCAAGCGCCAGCAGATGCGCCTTCAAGATGTGCGCCATGGCAAATTCGGGTGCAATCTCGATAGCCTGGTTGAGCAGTCCGACCGGATCGCCCCGATAGATACCGAATGCGTGAACCGCCCGATCGAACATCGAGGCGGTTTCCGCCGTTGCACCCGAGTGAGTCAGGCCCCGTTCATCCGAGAACATCATTGTTATGCTCCTTGGCTGAGCTGATCGTCTTTGATCGCCAGTGAATGGATTGCGGCAGACCCGGGCGATCGTCATAATCGCTCGGCCTGCTGTTGAGCGCTGTTTTGCAGCAACTCCGTCCAGGTCGACAGGACGGCGCCCCGATGTTTCGCCGATCAATTGCCGATGAAGGCTCGAGATGAGTACAGACGCCGCATCGCCGATCGATCTTGCGAGAACGGACGAATTCGTCCTGGGCAGGACAAGGGTGCAGCCGTCATCGTGCGAGATATCGAGCAACGCGGGGACCCACTCGCTCGAGCCAAGAGTGATGCAGGTGCTGGTCTACATGACTCGGCGCCGCGGTGAGACAGTCACACGCGACGACCTGATTGCCGCCTGCTGGCGCGGGGTCGTGGTCGGCGAGGATGCCATCCAGCGCTGCATCGGGCGCCTGCGCAAAGCAGCGGCCGCCGTGGGTGGCTTCGAGATTCAGACACTCAACCGCCTCGGTTATCGGTTGCGCGAGCTAGCAACGGCTCGCGATGGCTTCGATGCGTCGCTCGTCAGTGAGGCTGATGCGGCGCCGACACTCACGGCACTCGATACCTCCGCACCGGTCATGGAAGCTCCGAGCCCGGAACGGGCCTTGAGCTTCGGCCCGTTTGCGCTCGACGCGCAACGCACCGCGCTGCGGCGGGACGGGGTTGAGGTGATGGTCGGGTCACGGGGCCTGGCCATCATCGAGGTCCTGATGGAAGCGGCCGGCGGCATCGTCAGGCGAGAAAGCCTGCTGGATAGGGTCTGGCCCGGCCTCAGTGTCGAGGAAAGCAATCTGACCGTGCAGATCGCGGCCCTGCGCAAGGCGGTTGGGACGCACCCGAACGGCGAAGAGTGGATCGCCACCGTCCCGCGCGTCGGCTACAGGTTGACCCGCCCGCCGGAGGCACCGGCTGGTTCCTTCGACGGAAAACCGTCGATCGCCGTCCTCCCGTTTGCCAATTTCAGCAACGACCCCGAGCAAGGCTACTTTGCCGACGGCATGGTCGAGGACCTGACAACCGCGCTCTCGCGCTTCAAAACCTTTGCTGTCGTCGCCCGCAACTCCGCCTTCGTCTTCAAGGACCGCGCCTATGATATCCGGGAAGCGGCCAAGGCGCTCGGTGTCCGCTACGCCCTTGAGGGGAGTGTCCGGCGCGTAGATCGGACTGTGCGCGTCACCGCCCAGTTGATCGATGCGCAAAGCGGCGCCCATATCTGGGCGGAAAAGTTCGATGGCAAGCTCGATGAGGTCTTTGATTTCGAGGACGCGATCACCGAGAACGTCGTTGGTGCGATCGAACCTCATATCCGCAGGGCCGAGATCGAACGCTCCCACCGAAAGCGCCCTGAAAGCCTCGACGCTTACGACCTTTATCTGCAAGCGCTGCCCTTGATCTCAAGCGTTGCCGCGCACGACTACGGCAAGGCCATCGTGTTGCTCGAGCGGGCGATCACGCTCGACCCCGGCTTTGCCCCCGCGCTTGCCCACGCCAGTTGGGCCTATGCCAAACGCCTCGGCAGCGGGAAGACCCCGCCCGGCGTCGATGACGCGCACAAAAGCCTCGAGCTGGCGCGGCGAGCCTTGGCTGCCGACAGCAACGACGCAACGGTCCTGGCGATCGCCGGCCTTCACCTCATGGCGGTAAAGGAGGATGAGGAGCGCGGCTACGGCATTGTCATGCGCGCCTTCGCCCTCAACCCGAACAGCTTCCTTGTCGCCAACTTTGCCGGTTTCGCGCATCGGCAGCACGGCAACTTCGACGACTCCATCGCCTGCCACTTGCGGGCACTGGGTTTCATGCCCGGAGCGCCGGAAGTGATCTGGTGCTACACCGCCGTTGCGGCTGCACACCTGTCGGCCGGCCGCTTCGAAGAGGCCCTCGTCTGGGCGCTGCGCGCACGCGACCTCTATGATGGTCTGGAATGGACGCAGAGTACGCTCGCAGCTGCCTACGCCCATCTCGGTCGTTTCGATGAGGCGCGAGATGCACTGAAGGTGGTGACGGCCGCACGGCCGGAACTGACCGTTGCCGAGCTCTTTGGACGCAACCAAACTTCCGGCCCGCACGATGCGTTTCTGGTCGAGGGTCTTGTGAAAGCCGGCATTCCCCGCGCCTAGATCGGGACCCACCACCGAGGCCTCGGTGCCGCGCCCCGCTAGAGCACTTCACCGCTTCGCTGGGTTTGGTGAAGTGCTCTACGTCTTTGATCTGGTTGCGCTTTCGAACCGTAAAGTCTGCAACTTTCCCTGAAGCGCCCCGGCTAGGAACCCCAACCATCCGCGAGCGCCTGCGGGTCAATTCGCACGGCGACTTCGTTCAGGTAGAAGGCGCGGCAATCGCCGTCGTACTCGACGCGGAGCTTTTCGGTGTAGAGCGCGACTTCGATGCCGTTCGGCTCCACTGCTCCTGCTGCGCGCTCGAGCATGCCGGGCGCGCAGTGGTAGCCAAATACAGTGAAGTAGGCGCTGTCGGTCTGGCGTTCCCACAACGGCTTTTGCTTGGCAACGACGTTGGCGCCGACAGGCGGCGTATGCGCCTCCCAGTAGGCGCGCACCGCCGAGCCGATCTTCTGGTTGTCCATGTGGATCTGCATGAAGCTGCCGCCTGGAAGGTGATTGCTGCGGGCTTCCTGCGCCTTGGCCAGGGCAGAAGCCGAGGCGGTCGACGCTAACGCCAGGAAGAGAGTGGTGCGTATGGCCAGGAGGATTACCCGCCTGGCAGGGGTATGCTTTGTCATCTTGATCTCCGAGTTCACGCTCGGTCGCTCGCATTGCAATCGTCTTGTGCGAAGCGGCGCCGGGCCAAGTGAGACGCCTATCGCTCGGACGACCGCCTCGTGACCTTAACCGGCCCCGAAAACTTCGGAAAACGTGTGAATGCGGGTGTGACCGGTCGGACGCACAGAGCTACGGCTTCTACCCGCGCCTGAGGTTGAGCTACGCCTCCCCCCTATACCATGACGGCATGCAGGCGACCTTCATGCTGGATATCGATGGCCACCTGCTGCACACGCCGGAACGCACCGAGACCGGGGTCGGACTGGCCAATCTCACCTATCCCGAGATGACGCACGCCTTCGTCACCTTTACCCCCGGCCTCGAGGTGCGGCTCTCCAGCCAGATGGACAGCGGGTTCCTGGTGAGCGGCTCGTACGGGGCGGCCTGCAATGGTCGCCGATGCAGAACCAGTGGGTCACTCGGGCCACCGGCACCAAGGCACGATCACCGAGCATTCCAGTCACAGCCCTCGCAGTCCGGAAACCCTGGATCACTGGGGAGCGTCCAGAAAAGCGAAGAAGACCGACCAAAAAGACGGTGCGCTGCGTGAGCACACCCCTTCGTGATCTTCTCAACCACTCGGCGGTCAGCGCGTCCGACGGACAACATCGCGGCTGTGCCCAGGGTGTGGTGCTGATTGGGGCACTCCTGGGCCGGGCTGGCCGATGGCCCTTCGTCTACGCACCTCTCCTATTGCTGCCTCCCAACTAGGTCGGGCACCTTTGTAGTTGCAGCCGGGCGGAGCAAACGCATGTGCGCGTAGGTGGGGAAGGCCAAGCCTCCTGAGGTAGGCTTGTCCCTTTCCACCAAATGCGATGACTGTGGCATTTGGCAGGGTGTCGATCTGCCGCGTCAAAAAGTGCCGGGCGCAGGTATGGTCGCGGGCGTCTCCGAGTTCGAGGTCGATGGAGCAGAGCCGGCCCTCGGTCATCCAGACGCGAGCAAGCTGGTCGTCGAAAGCTGTACCGGGATAAAGTTGATCGAGAAACCAACGGACGTTTCTGTGAAACTGGTCCTTGCCATAGGCAAACGCTGAATGGACGTAGCTGGTAACGCTTTCGAGCATAGCCTCCGGTGAAAGATTGGGGTCATAGCGTTCCTGATCGTGAGGAAAGCCCGGTTCTGCGAACACAAAGACGACTTCAACATCCTCGGCGCGTCCAGTCGCCCCAAGGAAGCCGCGTGGGACGTGTCCTGCTGTTGGGTCCCATCTCGCCTGTCTACAGACGCCCAAGTTTCGGCAGGGGGAGTAGGCTTCCCTCAAGATAGATCGCAGAGGGTCTGCAGGGTTCACAAGCGCTACCTATGGGTTGGGAAGTCTTGGCTGCGGGTCAGATTTGCAGATCCTCTAGGCGTTTCCACGGGACGTCGCGATGTGAGCTACGGCCCGGCGTGGGGACGTAGCGGCTACAGGTCACCCCCAGTCGGAGGCGATGGTCTCTGCCTGGCGAACCACCAAATCTACGGCTGCTTTTTGCAGGTCTGGCGGATAGCCGTAACGTGCGAGCAACTTTCGCACCTCGATGCGCATCTTGGCCCGCACGCCTTCCTTCCGGGTCCAGTCGATGGTCGCAGACGTTCGGATGGTCTCTACGAGGAGCTTCGCAAGCGTTCGCAACGTCTCATGGGCCATCAACTCACGGGCCGACCCATTCTCGGCAAGTGCCTCGTAGAAGGCGACCTCTTCGTTCGACAACCCTAAGTCAGCCGCCTTGCTAGCGCTGGCGCGGATGTCGTTGGCAAGTGCAATCAACTCCTCAATGACCTGCACGCTATCGACGGCGCGGTTGTGGTACTTTCGCAAGGCTTCATCCAGCCTCTCGCTAAGCTTCTGCGACTGGACGATGTTGGTCCGGGCATGGGCCTTGATCTCGTCGGCTAGAAGGCGACGAAGCGTTTCGACCGCGAGGTTCTTTTGCTTCGTGCCACGCACCTCGGCGAGGAACTCGTCCGAGAAAATAGATAGGTCCCGTTGCTCCAGCCCTGCGGACTTGAACACGTCGAGGATGCCGTCAGCCATCACTGCCTTTGACAGTAGCTGCCGGATATCGCGCTCTACAGAGGCACGACTGCGCCCAGCTCCCGTGGTATATTTTGCCAAGTTCGCCCTGAGCGCGACGACCATTGCAATCTCGTGTGCTCGATCCTTAACCCTGTCGTCGCCCGCGCTAATCGCATAGGCGACCTCAAGCCTGAAGCCGGTCTCGATGAAGGTGTCACGCCTGCCGGTGGCCAGAAGGTGTTCGAGGCATTGCTTCAAGATCGTTAGGCGGGTTGTCGGTGGGGCTGCAAAGAAGCCCTTCCAGTCGACGCCCTCTAGCAATGCCAGTGCACTTTCGAGCAGCGTGAGTGTCTGGCGCGCTGCCTCGTCGGGGTCCATACGCACTTGGTCACGGTCGCCCTGGGTATACTTCTCCAAGGCTGCCTTAAGCTCACTGCCGATCCCCAAGTAGTCGACGACCAACCCACCGGGCTTGTCACCCCACACTCGGTTGACCCGCGCTATCGCCTGCATGAGGCCATGGCCGCGCATGGGCTTGTCGATGTAGAGGGTATGCAGGGATGGGGCGTCAAATCCCGTGAGCCACATGTCGCGCACAATCACGAGGTCAAAGCCGGACGAGGGCTCCTTGAACCGGGTCGCCAGTGCCTCCAGGCGCGACTTGGTGCGCAGGTGTGGTTGCAGCAACTGTGGATCGTCGGAACGATTGCCAGTGACCACGACCTTCATATGTCCTGTTTTGTCGTCGCTTGTGTCGGCAGAGACCCAAGACGGGCGGAGCTTCGCGATCTCGTCATATAGCATCACGGCGACGCGCCGGCTGACAGTAACAATCATCCCTTTGCCGCCTGCCATTGCTGCACGCCGAGTGTCGAAGTGATCGACAATGTCTGCTGCAATCTGGGCGATGCGGTCCGGTGCCCCTACGACTTCCTCGAAGCGAGCGAGCCTGCCTTTGACACGCTCGACCGTGGCGTCGTCACCCTCCGCCAATTCCTCTGCCAGCTCATCGAGTTGGGCACGCTCATCGTCATCAAGGGCAAGATGCAGACGAGCAAGTCGGGCGGTGTAGTGGATCGGGACGGTGGCGTTGTCCTGCACCGCGCGTGTCATGTCGTAGGTATCGATGACATCGCCGAAGGTACCGTAAGTGTCGCGGTCCCGCTCTTCGATCGGCGTGCCTGTGAAGCCCACTACTGTTGCTTGGGGAAGTGCCTGCCGCAAGTAGTCGGCAAATCCCACAGCTTCCCGCATGCCACCGTCGCGTTCGACGTAGCGCTTCTTGAACCCATATTGGGTGCGGTGGGCCTCGTCGGCGATTACGATTACGTTGCTTCGGTCCGTGAGCAGGGGGTGGGAGCCGTCCTCACCTCTGAAGCGCTGAATGGTCGTGAAGACCAGACCGCCGATGTCGACCGCAAGCAGACGGCGCATCTCCTCTGATGTTTCGGCCTGTCGGGGCGTGCCACGCAGTGCAGCGCCATGATCAGCGAATGTGCCAAAAAGCTGGTCGTCGAGGTCATTGCGATCCGTAACCAGAACGATGGTCGGGTTCCTCAGAGCCTTGGCCAACTGAAGCTGCCGCACGAAGAACAGCATGGTCAGCGATTTACCGGAGCCCTGCGTGTGCCAAACTACACCGCCCTTGCGGCTGCCAGACTGCGAAGCGTTGAGGGTGGAAGCGAGTGCCTTCTTGACGGCATGAAACTGATGGTAGACGGCGAGCTTCTTTGACTTGACGGTGCCGTCCTTAACCTCGAAGGCGACGAAGTCGCAGATCAGGTCGATGAACCGCTCGGGCGCGAACACGCCTCGAATGAGCACCTCAAGCTCGGAACGTCCAGCATCATCGAGGTCTTCACCGTCAATCGTTCGCCAGGGGGCGAACCTATCCAGGTTTGCTGTCAACGACCCGATGCGAGCGTTGGTGCCATCGCTGATCACAAGCACCTGGTTGGTGCGCATCAGTTCCGGCGCCTTCGCCTTGTAGGTTGTCAGTTGGCTGTGGGCCCTCTCCAGTGTCGCTGACGCATCGGACGGGCTTTTCAGTTCCAACACTGCGAGAGGCAGGCCGTTGATGAACGCGGTCACATCCGCGCGCACTGTCCCCTTCTCGCCCTTGACGATGAACTGGTTGGCAACAAGCAAGCGGTTAGCCTGCGGGTGGTCCTGATCGATGATCCTGATGCCTATGGTGCGCGTCGTGCCGTTCTCGTTCATCTCGACAGGCACACCGCTGACGAGGAACGGGTGGAACAGGCGGTTGTTTTCGACGAGGTCCTGGCTCTGTGACGCCTTGATCTTGAGCACCGCCGAATTGACCATGTCGGCGGTCGCCTCCGGGTTTAGGGAGGCGATGGCGCTGCGTAGTTCCGGCTCTAGGATCGCCTCGCGATAATCAGCCCGCGCGCCCATCGGGCCGTCCGGTGCGAGATGGCCACCAGGCACGCTCCGCCAACCAAGCAGCTCGAACCATGAGAGCGCCGCCAACTCAACGGCTTCTTCTGCGAGTTCCAAGCGCGGGCTGTCGGGAGGCGCAGGGTAGGTCCCGCTCACGCCGCGACCTCACCGTCGACTTTGCCCTCAGCGGCATTTTCAGCCTCCCAGTCGAGGCGGGCCGCATCGTACGCAGTCTCGTCGAGGTGGAACAGCACATAGCTTGGAACAAAGGTCGCGCCTACGATCTCGATCGGATCATACTCCTCATCGAGATAGGCGTTGAATGCGTCATGGTCGCGGTAGTCCGGCTTGTCCTCGGCCGCCCCGTCAGGAGTAGCCCGGCTCCACGCGACATCGAACAGGAACGCCACCATGCTGTCGCAGAGGCCGCCCAGCATGAAGGCGTGCTGACGTTGCAATGTGCCCCAGTCGAGTGATCCTCCGTGGCGCATGTTTGGAATGTTGCTCAGCTTCGCCAGCGCGACAGCAACGTCATCAATCCCGGTAGTCAGCGCACGGATTTGCTCATTGATCTCATCGGCATTTGGGTGCCCGGCGATGGAAAAATCCATGGCGGCGATCACCCCGCGCATGCGGTCGGGAAATCCGGCCTTTTTTCCGAAGTCGACGCCAAGGCGCGGCCCAATGGTCGCGTGAGCCGCTTCAAACAGTGTACGCACACTCTGGAGGCAGAACGCGGGTTGGCTCTCGATGCTGCGCTCTAGCGCCTCGACATGAATGCGCAAGGGCTCGGCCCGGTCAGGGTGGGCCGCGATGAGCGTGCGGAGCATCTGAAGCGTGTAAGGCATGCCTCAGGCGGCCTCCACGTCGTCGCTCACATCCTTGACGCGGAGTTCACCGGAAATGAGCTTGGGGAGGAGGGTGTCGCGCACTGCTCTCAGATGCTTAGTCTGCGCAAGGGCACTTTCGATGCGATCCATGAAGGGTTGGACTGCGCGATCAAACGCATCGACTATGCTGCGCGTCGGAAGCACGGCGGGCAGTCCGCCAATTAGCTTTGTCGTTAGGCTGCCTCTTGAACTTTGACCGTCGGAAACGCGGCGAAATTCATCATATCTACGCTCCAAATCGAAGAACAAAAACAGATCGGTTGACACCGATGCGTCTGCCTGGAGCGCAACAACTGACTGGTTGATATGTGTGTCGAGAAGCAAGAATGAAGTTTGTCCGCGTGTGTTTCCTTGACCCGCGCTGGCAATAACAGTGCTCCCCCTTCGAGCTAGGCGGGTGCTGGAATTATCGACCGCCTGGCGCGTGATCTTCTTCTCTGTGTCGGTAACGAAGCGGTGGCGCGTCTCTCCTGATGAGAACCATGGAAGTGCGCCATTCCAGAAGTCCGGCTCACCTGTTGAGGGTGTGCCGCCACTAAAGATTGTGCTGCATCCGTCAGCAACCTTCCTCATGGTCCAGCCACTCGGCAGGCCGTCCTTGTCGAACCTGTCGGGGAACAAGGCAGCGTTGGCAGCGGGGAGGCCGGTATCGCGGCCCTCGATCTTGGCGCGGACGGGGTCGAAATCCACAAACCAGCTCTTGAACAGCGCCCGCGCCATCTCCTCCAGCGTCGCGGCCATGCGTCGGTTCGTTTCGATCTTGTCGTCGAGGGAGGCGAGAAGGTTGGCGATGCCATTTTGCTCGTCGCGCGGCGGGAGGTGTAACTTGATCGGATAGATGAAGTTGCGATTAAGGGAGGGTTGCGCGCTGCCAGAATTGTAGCCAGCGAAATCTATCGTTTTGAGTAGGAAATAACAGAACTTCGGGTTATTGCCTTTGAAGTCAGTCACATACATACAGGTGTTGAGGGGCCAATAGTCGACCTCAATGTAACTCGTTTCGCCGAACGACGCCCCACTCCTGCCGACTGTGACGCCTGGCCCTCTAGCTCTGGCCTCGTTGTGGTAACCCGTCACACCGAAGGACCCCATCACCGGGACCTTGCCCGGCAGCCGTTGGTCCTCAGGGAGATCGTGACCACGCTGGAGGGCTACAACATCTGCAAGTGTTGCCTTCCGCCACTCACCAGCCATGGCCCACCCCCGCCAGCGCTCTGCGAATGCGTTCGTCAAGCTCCGTGCCCTCGGCGATCTGGTCGCGCAGTGCCCTGGTCAGCCGGGTCATCTTGGCGTCGAAGCCTTCCTCGTCCTCTTCCGCCGCCTCGGTACCGACATAGCGCCCCGGTGTGAGCACAAAACCTTGAGCCGCCACCTCCTCAAGGGTGGCGGACCTGGCGAAGCCGGGTACATCCTCATAGCGCCCACCGACCTCTCGCCACGCATGGTAGGTGTCGGAAATCTTGGCGATCTCCTGGTCCGTCAGCTCCTTAAGGGTGCGGGAGACCATGGTGCCGAGCTTGCGCGCGTCAATGAACAGGATGTCGTTCGTCCGGTCGCGCAACTTCTTGTCGCGCGAGAGACCGTTGGACTTATCACGGGTAAGGAACCATAGGCAGACAGGTATCTGTGTCGTCGAGAAAAGCTGCCCCGGTAGCGCTACGATGCAGTCGACAACGCCGGGATAGTGGACTTGCTTGCCGTCCTCACTGACGGTGATGCCCTCGATCAATGCACGCCGAATTTCACCCTCGCCCGATTGCTGGCTGGAGAGTGAGCCGTTGGCCAGCACGACGCCCGCATAGCCATCTGGCGCGAGGTGGTAGATGATGTGCTGGAGCCAGGCGAAATTGGCGTTGCCTACGGGCGGCAGGCCATAGCGCCAGCGCGTGTCACCCCTGAGCTTGTCGCCGCCCCAGTCACTGTCGTTGAAGGGTGGGTTGGCGAGCACATACTTCGCCATGAGACCCTTGTGCAGGTCCTCGTGAAAGGTGTCGGCCCACTTGGAACCGAGGTTCGCTTCAATGCCCCGGATCGCGAGGTTCATCTTGGCGAGCCGCCACGTAGTGGCGTTGCTTTCCTGCCCATAAACCGCGATCTGGTCGCGCGCCTGCCGAGGATCAACGTGCTTGCCTGCGTGCTCCTCGACGAAGCGTTCGGACTGCACGAACATGCCGCCGGACCCGCAGCAGGGGTCGTAGACGCGACCCTTGAAGGGCTCCAGCATCGAGACCAGCAGCTTCACAACGCAGCCCGCCGTGTAGTACTGCCCGCCGCGCTTGCCCTCCAGCTTGGCGAACTCGCCGAGGAAGTACTCGTAGACACTGCCCAACACGTCCTGACCGTGATGCGCATCCTCGAACCGGATGTCCGAGAACAACTTCAGAACCTCGCCGAGTTTTGTTTGATCCAACTCCTGCCGGGCGTAATTCTTGGTCAGCACGCCCTTGAGGGTGCTGTTCTCGGCCTCGATGGCGATCATCGCCTGATCAATCAGCTCGCCGATGGTCGGCTTGGTACTGGTGGCATTCTCCTTTAGGAACGTCCACCGCGCCTCTTCCGGTACGAAGAAGATGCCCGCCCCGACGATGAGGTCGCGGGCCGCATCGGGATCGTCGAGGAGGAATGCTTCCTCGGGGTTTGCCTTTACCTCGTCAATACGGGCATCGAAGCGATCAGAGATGTACTTCAGGAAGATCAGACCGAGGGCAACATGCTTATATTCGGCAGCATCCATGTTGCCCCGTAGCTTGTCAGCAGCAGCAAACAGCGTGGCAGCAATGGAGGGGCCGGGTTTTGCGGTCCTTGCTGCACCACTCTTGCTCCCTGGCTTTTTCTCTCGTGGCACGACCGTCCCCCCAAGCTCTATGATATCCCGTTGACCGGGGTTTTATCGTCAATGATTGGTTAACGCCTTCCTATGAGGCAAGGAAAAAGTGGTCTGGTTGACCAAATGCCGAGGCGCTCTGAAGCGCTGTTATCGAATAGGCAACGATGCTGCTCATCAGCGCCGTGAGGAGCCACACCTACGCGCTCTTTTGCTGTACAGGCGTCGCGTCAGCTCCCGGCTCCCACCCGGTGCGCTTCCAGATACGATCTCCAGCTCGTATCCCCCTCTCCCATTGCAGCTCTGTCGACCTGTTCCGGTCCGGTGCCGCATTTCAGCGACAGGCCATCCATCTGCAGACAGAAGTTCTCGTAATGATCGCCCGTGTTGTTGTCAGAAACGGAGTAGGTAGTCGTACACTTGACGCTTGTGCCATTCGCCTCCCAGCGCGAAACGTCGATAACGTCGAGTAGCACCACGTTGCATCCAACCAAGAGGTTCACCGTGCGGCTTGCCCATTGATCCATGATGTACGCGTATGGGGGCGCACTGGCGCGCGGCGATAGGAAGTAGATTAGCTTCGTAAAAAACGCAGGCCCAAGGCCGCTCAGTTTCTTTCTGCGCCGAAGTACTCGGAATGCATCGAAGGCCGACTTTCGGCTCAGGTTGCCGTCTCGGATGTCCTGCGCGACGTCCAACCAAGATAGGTCTTTGATCAGCCTGTTGCGGTTCTCTAAGTGCATGCCTCCCCACGCAAAGATGGCCGCGCACAAGGTAGCAATCGGCACTGATTTTGCAGCGCAAAGGTCGAACACTTGGCTCCTGCTGATCAAGCCAAGTGGCAAGTCATCCCATGCCGCTCCTGGAAGACCCGCCGCGAACAACTTCGCATTCTTGCCTCCTATCAAGTCCTGCTTCGGCACACGGTCCAGAGACGAACGAAAACGAATGAGATGAGCAGTGTCGTATGCGGGGGTCAGCCGCGCCAAGTCCGCAGGTTCTCGTTCTGACGCCAATTGCCAAATCCTCCCATTCTGCTGACTGTAGCAGGTACCTCAATAAGTAGCGCCGACCGTCATAGTGGGGAAATAAGTGGGGATGGGCGGCCAAGAGGGCAAAAAACGCTAACTGCACCATGCACCTAAAGCGGGCCGCTGGCGGAGAGAAAGGGATTCGAACCCTTGAGACGGTTCCCCGCCTACACACTTTCCAGGCGTGCGCCTTCGACCACTCGGCCATCTCTCCGCATGCAGCGGGCCGGGCGGGCCCGGGTCTGCGTGTCCGGCGGCTGAGCCTGCCGGAGCGGGCGCAATATACTCATCGATGTCGTGACCGCAAGGCACATAACGCGCCGATGACGGGGATTGGCGCGAAGCCTCGGCAAAGTTGTCTTGTCCCGCGCGCGACCCACGTGGCAAAAGGGGTGCCAGCAGCCGGCGGGGCATTGGGACCCCGCACGGCGCATCCCGGACGCGACGGACCTCGATGCGGCTTTTTCTCAGGCTTTTGGGCACCTGGCTCCTGGGTGTGGCGCTGATCCTGTTGATCATCGACGGGACACGCTCGCTCGGCGCCAACCAGTTGATCTTCACCTCGCTCAGCGAAAACTGGACCTGGCTCAATGCCGAGAGCCTCGCCACGGTGCGCGAGTTCCTCGCCGGGCGGTTCTTCGGCATGGTGCTCGAGCCGATCTCGGAGGCGATCTTCGCCATGCCGGGCTGGGCGGTGCTGGCGGTGCCCGGAGCACTGCTGGCCTGGGCGGGGCGCTCGCGCAAAACCCGGCTGTTCGTCCGGCACGACCAGATCTGACGGAGCCGAGCTTGACCCTCCACGACCGCGATGGCTTCACCGCGTTTGTCAGCACGCTGCCCGGCGTGACGCTGCACGAGCAATGGGAGGCGCTGGTCGCCAAGGTCGGCGGCAAGGTGTTTTGCCTGCTTGGTGATGCTTCGGGCGATATCGTCTTCAAGGTGGGCGAGATCGCCTTCGATGGGCTCACCGAGTTCGAAGGCATCGAACAGGCGGCATATTTCGCCAAGCGGCAGTGGGTGCGGGTGTCGCCCGGCGCGCTCGAACCTGAACTGGCCCAGGGGTACGTCCGCGAGTCGCACCGGCTGATCGCCGGCAAGCTGACGCGCAAGCTTCGGGCCGAGCTCGGGATCTGAGCTGCCAAGTTGACGAAGTCGTTCAGGCCTTCTTAACTACCCAGATCAAGCCATGAGGGGGCGAGGATGGTTGCGGGATTGCTGTATGTCGTCGGATTGATTGCGGTGCTGGCGACGCTGGTCGTTGCCGGGTTCGGGGCGCCCGGGCTGCTCCAGATGGTCAACTCCGCGCTCGATACGCCCGGCTCCGACCTCCTCGCGACGTTCGTCGACGTGGCGCGGCTGTTGCAGTGGGCGGTGCTGCCGTTTGTTGGCGGGCTGGTGCTGATGGGGCTGGGGCGCATCGTCATGCTGCTGGGCGCCATCAACCGGGCGCTGCGCGGCAACGCCTAGGGCCGGGCGCTGACGGGCTCTGTCACAGGTATCCCCTCGCCCACGGAGTTACCCCGACGCAGGTGGCCCATCCTGCGGTGGCGCGGGGCATGCGCATGAGCCGATGCAGCTCAGGATGGGTCCCGGCCTTCGCCCATAGGCGCTAAGTTAAGTTAGGATAGCGCCCCACCCACCGGGTCATTCCCGCGAAAGCGGGAACCTCTGTTTTCTTGGCCGCGGCACGATCGCAAACGGAGGTCCCCGCTTTCGAGGGGATGACACCGAGTTTGTGGCGGAGTTTGGTGACAAGCGAGCGGGTCACTACCGCGAAACGGGGAACTCTGCTTTCTGAGCGCGCCGCGAGCTCGGCAAACGGAGGTTCCCGCTTTCGCGGGAATGACCCGGTGGGTGGGGTGCCATCGGGGCTGAGCGAAGCAACGGCTATCCGAACAACCCCTCGTACAGGTCGTCCCAATGGGGATTGTCCTTTTCGATCAGTTCGATCTTCCAGACCCGCCGCCACTTCTTGATCTGTTTTTCCCGCGTGATGGCGTTGTAAGGGTCGTCGTGCTGTTCGAAGTACACCAGCTTGTGCACGTGGTAGCGGGATGAGAAGCCCGGTATCAGGTCCTCACGGTGGATATAGATGCGCACGGGAAGGTCGCCAGTCACGCCGGTGTAGAGCGTGCCGTACTTCCGACTGGCGAGGATGTAGACGAAGAACCGTCCGCTCGTGCTCATGCCCTAACGGCTACCACGGAGTCATTCCCGCGAAAGCGGGAACCTCTGTTTTCTTGGCCGCGGCACGATCGCAAACGGAGGTCCCCGCTTTCGCGGGGATGACACCGAGTTTGGGGGAATTGCAGAGCCTCGCCTCCCTACTGCGATGACATCGAGTGGAGTGGATGGCACTGGCGGCTAAGCAAAAACGGGCGGCCCTCGCGGACCGCCCGTTTGATTCCGCGAGACGCGGCTCCGATCAGGCGCGCGGCTGCGGCACGATGCGGAGGTAGGGCTTCAGGGTCTTCCAGCCTTCGGGATATTTTTCGCGCGCCGCTTCGTCGGAAACGGCGGGGACGATGATGACGTCTTCGCCCGATTTCCAGTTTACCGGCGTCGCCACCTGATGCTTGGCGGTGAGCTGCAGGCTGTCGATGACCCGGATGATCTCATCGAAGTTGCGGCCGGTGGAGGCCGGGTATTCGATCTTGAGTTTCACCTTCTTGTCCGGCCCGATGACGAACAGCGACCGCACGGTGAGGCTGTCATTGGCGTTGGGGTGGATCATGTCGAACTTGGTGGCGATCTCGCGATCGACATCGGAGATCAGCGGGAAGTTGAGCGTGGCGCCCTGCGTCTCGGCAATGTCGGCGGCCCAGCCGGCGTGGTTCTCGAGCTTATCGACGCTGAGGCCGAGCACCTTGACGCCGCGCTTATCGAACTCGGGCTTCAGCTTGGCGGTGTAGCCGAGCTCGGTGGTGCAGACCGGGGTGAAGTTCTTGGGGTGCGAGAACAGTACGGCCCAGCTGCCGTCGATATAATCGTGGAAGCGGATGCGACCTTCGGTGGTCTCCGCCTCGAAATCGGGGGCGGTATCGCCGATGAGAATTGCCATGATGAACTCCTTGATGCGGGTCGTTGCCACTTCTGGGCGTTTACCGCGCGCAACTATCGAACGCGGCCCGGTCGAATGCGACTGCGCCGCTTGAAATCTTTTTGTGTTTTGCCGTCAAGCGGCAACAACCGCTTCCCCGAGCGCCGGGCCGGCAGCAAAATCAGTGTGATAGGTGGTTCAGGGGCTCAGATGAGGCCGCTGGCGAAGCCGCGCTCGAGGGCGACGGCGATGGCCATTGGCGGGGTCAGCGCCAGAGCCAGCGACAACGGCTGACTGAGCCGCGCCACCCGGGCGATCAGGAACACCAGGACGATGAACAGCAGCGACGCGGCGATGGTCGCCGAACCCTGCTGCAGTGGTGGCAGCCAGTCGAACATGATCATGCCTCCGGAAGCCCGCGGGCGAGCGTCAGGGCGAGAGGGTGCGCGCGCAGCGCTTGCCTGGGGGTTGCCGGGTTCGATCGGGGTTGAATCGAGTTTGAGGTAGTTGGGGCGGTGTATGCGGCCGCCCCCTCCACCAGCTTCGCTGGTCCCCCTCCCCCGCCACGCGGGGGAGGATCACGGAGAAGCCGGTGCTAGATGCCCCCGGCCGCCGTACCCGCCGGCGCCGGTTCGGCCGCAGCCGCGGCCGGCGAGCCCTTGGGGACGCCGTTGGTCCAGGTGACGTCGAGGCCGGTGAGTGGCACCACCGAGAGCGACATCTTGCCCGAGCCCTGCTGCAGTTCGCGCGAGTGGGCGAGGTAGACCAGCGAGTTGTTCTCGGCATCGTAGATGCGCGAGACGCGCAGGCTCTTCCAGATCAGCGAGCGCGACTGCTTGAAGATCTCTTCGCCGCCCTTGTTGGTGTTGATGTTGCCGATGGTGATCGGACCGGAGGCGGCGCAATCCACCGCCGAATAGGACGGATCCTCGAACCAGTTGCCCTGCTGCAGCCGATCGATCAGCGAGCGGTTGAAATAGGCAACGTGGCAGACCACGCCCTTGATCTCGGGATCGGCGACCGCCTCGACATTGATGTCGTTGCCGGTCCAGTCGACCCCGACGCGGCCCACATCGGTGCCGTTATTGTTGCCGCACGCGGCGAGAGCGCCGGTGAGGACGAGGGCGAAGCCGAGGGAGGCGAAGCGCGTTAGCATGCTCAGGGGTCCAGGGGTTCGGGTTACGGACGGGCGTGATGTGGTGACCTTGCCGCACTCACGCAACGGCAAAGCCGGCAAATCTTCAGAACCCCTGGCCGTTCAGGAGTGCCCGTGCTTCGCCGCGGGGCCGTGCGGATGATCGATGTGGCCAAGGTCGCGGCCGGGATCGATGCGGTCGCGCACCAGCTGTTTGATCTGCTTGGCGTCGGGAAAGCCGCCGTCGCGCTTGCGCTCCCAGATCAACACCCCGTCGAGATGGATCTCGAAGATGCCGCCGGTGCCGGGGACGAGGCTCACCTCGCCCATTTCGAGGCCGAAGGTCGAGAGCACCTCCTGCCCCATCCAGGCGGCGCGCAACAGCCAGTTGCACTGGGTGCAATAGGTGATGGCGAGCTTAGGCTTCTGGGTCATTTCCGCGTGTCCACGCGGCAGGTGATGGCGAGCTTAGGCTTGTCGGTCATATCTGCGGGTCTCCCCAGGAGGAGAACACATTGGTCGGCAGCACCAGGACGTCATCGTCCCCGGTCTCGCGGCTCTTCAGCGCCACCAGCTGCGCCGTGGTGGAATTGACGCGCTGCGCCAGCAACCGGGCGATCTGCAGCAACCAGGAGGGGTGCGCCTCGAGCACAACCAGCGCGTCGTTGATGACGTAGAGCTGCACATCGGTCACCGCGCGCACCGTCGCCGAGTGCGGGCGCTCGAGCAGCACGCTCATTTCGCCGAAGATGGCGCCGGGCTGCTTGATGGTGGAGACGAACTTGCCGTCGCGCAGCACTTCGACCTCACCCTCCTTCAGCACCATGATGCTGCCGCCGGCCTGCCGGCCCTGCACGATGAGCTCCGTGCCGGCAGGAAAGAAATCGAACTTCAGCCAGCTTTCCGTCTCTTCAGCCACCAGAGCAACTCCCGCTATTCGAGCAGTGCGAAAATCTTGTCGAACATCACCTGGTCCTCGCGGACCTTGGCTTGCTTCCGCATATCGACCAGCAGCGCCGTGGTCTTGTGCAGCCGCGCCGCGAGGAGTTTGGCGATATGCCGCGCTGCCGCCGGGTGCGCGTCGAGGAAGGCATCGGCATCGTCGGCGACGTGCACTTCGGCGCCGTTGCGCGTCCTGACCGTCGCCGAATGAGGCAGGTCGAGCAGCGCCGACATGTCGCCGATCACCGAGCCGGGATCGCCGATCGCCGCGACCGTGCTGCCATCGCGCAGCACTTCGAGATCACCGGATTTGAGGATGTAGAGCTTGCCGGTCCGCGCGCCCTCGGTCACCAGCACCGCCCGCGGCCCCAATACGCTCACCGGCAACGTTGCCGCTGCCACGAGGATCTGCTCCATCAACCCGCCTACCCACCCGAATACATGGCGCGATGGTAGCCGAGCTTTGCGACGATGCGAAGCCATTCGCGAAGCCGGCTGAGCCATCGTGCCCTCCAGGGGCCTTCAGGCGCTTGAGCCCGCGACCGCCGTTCCACTATGGTCGGCCGAAGCGAGCGGGAGTCGAACCAGGTGAGTGTTGATGTGAGCAGCGGGCGGCGGCCCCGCTACCAGCTGCTCGATCTGATGCGCGGCGTGGCGATCATCGCCATGGTCATCTTCCACATCGCCTGGGACCTCTATTATTTCGGCTACTCGAACGTCGACGTCACCACGGTGTTCGGCTGGGTGGTGTTCCAGAAATCGATCCTTTCGAGCTTCCTGCTGCTGGTCGGCGCCGGGCTGGTGCTGGCGCATGGCAGAGCGATCCGCTGGAGCAAATTCTGGCGCCGTCTCGGTATCCTGGTGGTGTGCGCGCTGCTGGTGACGGCGGGGACCTACTGGATGTTCCCCGATTACTTCGTGTTCTTCGGCGTGCTGCACGCCATCGCGCTGTTCTCGCTGATGGGGCTGGCATTCCTGCGGCTGCCGCCGTGGCTCGTGGCGATCATCGGCGTCGCCATCATCGCCGCGAACTTTCTCTACAACGATCCGATATTCTCGAGCCGCGAGCTCGGCTGGATCGGCTTCTGGCCGACCTCGCCGCCGACCAGCGACGTGGTGCCGATCTTCCCGTGGTTCGGTGTGGTGCTGCTGGGGATCGTGGCGATGCGGCTGATCCTCGCGTCGCCACTGGCCGAGGACCTGGGGCATTTCCACAGCAACGAGCCGCTGGCGCGGGGGCTGGCGTGGATGGGACGCTGGAGCCTGCCGATCTATGTCCTGCACCAGCCGCTGATCATCGGCGTCTTGTGGGGGCTGACGCAGCTCTCGGCGCCGGTGCTGGCGCCGCCGGTCCTGAGCCTCAGCCAGGATTTCGTCAAAAGCTGCAATGCCTCCTGCCTCGGCACCGGCTCCGACCTGAGCCGCTGCGAGCGCTATTGCGGCTGCGCCGTCGAGCAGGTGGAAACCGGCAACCTCTGGGAAGCGGTAGCGGCGACCAACCCGACGCTGGAGCAGAACACGCAGCTTCGGGCGGTGGCGCAACTGTGTACGGCGATGGCGGATAACCCCGAGGCCGGTGCGGAGCCGACCCCCACCCCTTAAGATGTGTTAGCTCCCGGAATGGCGAGCCATCGTGCCCTCCAAGACCCCCTCTCTTGCAAAAATCTAAGAGCTTAGCCAAACGGCTAAACCCAAGATTTTGCTTTCTCCCCCGCCAAGGGGGAGATGATCCGTGCCCTCCAAATGTACCGGAGTGTCAGTCGGGACTCTCCCCCTTGGCGGGGGAGAAAGCGAAAACTTGGGCTTAGCGCAGCTAAGTCCTTAGTTTTCGCAAGAGAGGGGGTCGCGGGGAGCCAAGGGTTTCAGGGGTGGCGCCACAGCGACCGGATGACTGGTCAGCCCTGCTCCTTGTGTCCACCAAACCCCAGCCGCATCGCCGACAGCATTTTTTCGGCGAAGTTGTGCTCCTGGCGGGAGCGGAAGCGGGTGAACAAGGCTGCTGTCAGCACCTCGGCCGGCACCGCTTCCTCGATCGCCGCTTCCACCGTCCAGCGGCCTTCGCCCGAATCGGCGACGTGGCCGGAGAAGCCATCGAGCTTGGGGTCCTTGGCGAGCGCGATGGCCGAGAGGTCGAGCAGCCAGGAGGTCACCACCGAACCGCGGCGCCAGACTTCGGCGATATCGGCGACGTTGAGCTCGAAGCGTTCGCCCGGCGGCAGCACCTCGGCATTCTTGCTTTCGAGGATGTTGAAGCCCTCGGCATAGGCCTGCATCATGCCGTACTCGATGCCGTTATGGACCATCTTGACGAAGTGCCCGGCGCCGGCCGGCCCGGCATGGATATAGCCCTGCTCGGCCCGCGGATCGAGGCTGCCGCGACCAGGGGTTTCCTCGATCTCGCCCTTGCCGGGGGCGAGCGCTGCAAAGATCGGGTCGAGATGGTCGACCGCCGCCTTCTCGCCGCCGATCATCAGGCAATAGCCGCGATCGAGGCCCCACACGCCGCCGGAAGTGCCGACATCGACATAGCGGATGCCGGTCTTCTGCAACTCGGCGGCGCGGCGGATATCGTCCTTGTAATAGGAATTACCGCCATCGATCAGGATATCGCCGGGCGCGAGGCACGAGGCCAGATGCGCGATGGTGCCCTCGGTGATCTTGCCGGCGGGCAGCATCACCCAGATGGCGCGCGGGGCCTGGGTGAGCGAAGCCACCAGCGCCTCGAGCGTTTCGGCCGGGCGGGCGCCATCATTGCCGAGCGCGGCGCGGGCATTGGCGTCGATATCGTAGACGGCGACATCGTGGCCGGCGCGCATCAGCCGTTTGGCGATATTGCCCCCCATGCGACCTAACCCGACAATACCGATCTGCATGATGCACACTCCACTGTAGCGACTGACGCGGGGGGTGTTATACGCGACATCTGGATTGCGGGGGCAGCCCCGCTGGAGGAGAATGACTATGCGGGTAGTGATTACCGGGGGCGCGGGGAACCTGGGCAGCAAGCTCAGGGAGCACCTGGAAACGGCGGATTGGGTGGAGGAGATCGTCGCCATCGATGTCGCCCCGTTTACCGCGGGCAAGAAGACCAAGGTGGTGGTGGCGGACCTCGCCGACCCCTATGACGAGCGCTGGCGCAAGGAAGCGCAGGCCGCCGACGGGATCGTGCACTATGCCTCGGCCAACCCGGCGCCCAACTCCAGCTGGGCCGAATCGGCCGCCTCGTTCGACATGACGGCCAACCTGCTCGAGCAGGCGGGCGGCGGCACGAAACCCTGCCGCTTCATCTTCGCATCGTCCAACCACGCCATGGGCGGCTACAAGGATGCGCCGCTGCCGGCCGACGGCAAGCTCCGCATGTCGACGCCGCAGATCAGCGGCACCCGCTATTATGACGACGGCTACAAGTGGGGCTCGGCCTATGGCGCCACCAAGGCACTGGGCGAGCGCGTCTGCGCTGCCCGTGCGGCCGCCACCAATGGCCGGATCACCGCGGTTTCGACGCGCATCGGCTGGTGCCAGCGCGGCGAGAACCTGGCGCGCACCATTGCCGGCAGCGGCGGCGGCGACCGCGGCGAAACCGACGAGGCGGTGATCAGGCGCAATCAGCTGTGGTACCGCAACATGTGGCTGTCGAATGGCGACCACAACCGGCTGATGGTGGCGGCGCTTCGCGCCGACGCCAGCAAGTGGCCGGCCCCGGCGATCGTGGTTTCCGGCATGTCGAACAATACCGGTATGGCCTGGGACCTCGACGAGGCGCGCGAATGGATCGGCTACGTGCCCGAGGATAACCTGTGGGCCGACCTCAAGGCCGCCGGGATCGAATAAGGCAACATTGCCTTCGATGCCGGAGGCAAGTATGCGGCTGGTATGGTGCGCGCCCGCAACATAGAGACTTTGATTTGTCGCGCTTTCGAACCGGAAAAGTCTCACAACTTTTCCTGAAAACGCTCTAGAGGGACAGCATGAGCTTTGCCGATATCTATGCCCGCGTGGTTGCCTGGGTCGGCGCCGGGGCGATCCTGGCGCGCAGCTTCAACGAGCCGAAGCGCAGCCCGCTCTACGGCAGCACGCCCGATATCCCGGCGGCGCGGCCGCAGGCGATCCCGACGCTGAAGATGCCGACGGCGCGCGGCTGGTCGGGGGACCACAAGCCGACGGCGGCCGCCGGCCTCAAAGTCAATGCCTTCGCCCGCGGCTTGAAGCACCCGCGCTGGATGCATGTGCTGCCCAATGGCGACGTGCTGGTGGCCGAGGCGCTGAGCACCCCCGGCGGCGCCATCAAGACGCCGTTCGACTACGCCATCTACACCACCATGCGGCGCGCTGCGGCGGTGGGGCAGAGCCCCAACCGGATTACGCTGCTGCGTGATGCCGATGGCGATGGCGTTGCCGAACAGCAGCACACGCTGCTCGAAGGCCTGAACCAGCCGTTCGGCATGCAGTTGATCGGCGAGACGCTCTATGTCGGCAATACCGACGGCGTCTATGCCTACCCGTTCACGGTCGGCGACACCAAGATCACCGCCACCGGCAAGAAGCTGATGGCGACCAAGCCGGGCGGCCACTGGACCAGGAGCCTGCTCGCCAGCAAGGACCAGACCAGGCTCTATGTCGGCGTCGGTTCGCAATCCAATATCGGCGACAGTGGCATGGCGGTCGAAGAAGGCCGCGCCTGCATCTTCGAGCTCGACCTCACCACCGGCAAGAGCCGCATCTTCGCAGGTGGCCTCCGCAACCCGGTGGGCCTGGCGTTCGAGCCGACGACGGGCGAGCTCTACACCGTGGTCAACGAGCGCGACGGCATCGGCGACGAGACGCCGCCGGATTACCTGACCTCGGTGAAGGATGGCGGCTTTTACGGCTGGCCGTATTCGTACTGGGGCAAGATCGTCGACGATCGGGTGCCGCAGGATCCGGCCAAGGTGGCAACCGCCATCGCGCCAGACTTCGCGCTGGGCGGCCACACCGCCTCGCTCGGTCTCTGCTGGCTGCCCGAGGGCACGCTGCCGGGCTTCGGCGACGGCATGGCGATCGGCCAGCACGGCTCATGGAACCGCTCGACGCTCTCGGGCTACAAGCTCGCTTTCGTGTCGTTCGCCAATGGCAAGCCGACCGGCACGCCGCGCGACATCCTCACCGGCTTCCTGTCGCCGGACGAGAAGGAGTCTTACGGCCGCCCGGTCGGCGTGGTGATCGCGAGAGATGGCGCCGTGCTGATGGCCGACGACGTCGGCGACGTGATCTGGCGCGTTACCGGGGCTTGAGGTTTCGGCCCGCCGCCAAAGCCGGCAGTCGGCGGCCCTCTCCCGCTTGCGGGGGAGGGGGGACCAGCCGAAAGGCTGGTGGGAGGGGGGTGCCCCACGCATTTGCCCCTGCCCCAGCCGCGCACCGTCCCGGCGTGGAGCATTGCCGACTGCAACAGCGGGGGCGTCAGCCTGCCGTTTGAGCGTGGGGCGGGGGCGGGCCCCCCCCCCCCCCCCGCG